>SDBT01015004.1_pt1 | contig 12328 bp, 25 predicted proteins | sample 2277101 | NCBI WGS metagenome assembly SDBT01 (sample SAMN10404973, study PRJNA504765) | marine sediment metagenome | isolation source: marine sediment core GS10_PC15, 103 cmbsf | place: Arctic Ocean: Southern Knipovich Ridge | collected 2010
CCTTTGAGGATTTTGACCCCCTACCCCCCCTGTCTCCCATTATTTCCTTTCTAAGACGCTCCAGCCTCCACAGTGTTAGCACTACCGCTGATATAAACGCTAATAGCTTGATGACATACATATACTCCCCAGTTGGTCATGCTGACGCCCTCTCCGCTCCTGTCTTTTGATTGTGATGCGGAACACATAAGCTCTGTAAGTTCTCTGAGTCGTTCGTTCCGCCGGCTCTAAGCGCGACAATATGGTCGACTACCTTCGCCGGCATGACGTATCCGTTCTTCTTACATTCACGACAAAGCGGCTCTCTCCTGAGGTGCATCCGTCTGACCTTTCTCCAGTTTGAATCATACCCACGATCTCCTGCCGATGGTCGCATGTCTGGAACCCTCGGCATAGAGGCCCTCATCTTTTGAGAATGACTTAGTTGCTTCTGAGGCATTGTGCTAGTTCAACTCGTAAAAGTTCGCCGTTATCTGGTTCGGGACTTCACGCTCAAAGCGTTCGCCGCCGATCTCGAAAGCATAGTTTTGAGTTCCTTCCATGTTCTCGGATTCAACAAGCTCTATTTCCCAGTAGCCATTCCCGTCCGGTGTTACCGTATAGTCCTCTCTCATTATGGTGATATTCGTCTTGTATTGAACAGCATCGTTGACTAGATGTATCGCTATGGTTGCCGGGTCCGCCTCAGCATCTGTCTGTGCTTGGTATCCCCAGACGATACATGTCTCAATCGAATCCGGGTTGCTTCCTGAGAAATCATAATCAACCTGCAAGACGTCAAGCTCTGGCGTTGTGCTTCCGTCGTCTGAATGTAGAAGCACCGTTATCTCCGTCGTGACTGTTGCGTCTGTGAACGTCGCCTTGTTCGCTTCTATCTCGGCAGCGGTGTTTGACTGAGCATAGGTCCCATCACTTACGACCCAGGCAGAACCGCTCCAGTAATATCTAGTTGTCCCCTTCTTGAGAATGTACTTGACCTCGTCGCTTCCCGTTGCCGTCTTCGTCTCTGTGAACGCATCAATACCCTCATGCCTGAAAGTCGCATTACAGATCAAAGACGGGTTTGTCGTTGCGTATATCGTTGCCGGAATTGACACTCCTGGCGTATAGTTGGCCGTGTGCTGTACGGCATCGAAGACGATCAAGTCATCGATCTTGAAATCGGCCACTGTTAAGGCATTGTAGGCATTGCCCACCCGAAGCGTGTCAACGTCATCGTCCCTCGTCCCGATATCTAGGGCCGTCGCCCCGAACTGAACCCCGTCAATAAACAGCCTAGACTCACCGATTGTCAAGTCCCAGTTCAACTCCATCTCGTAATTTGTGCCAGCTACGGGCAACCAGCTACCGAGGTCAGCATCTATTATCAATAGCGATACAGACGAGTAGATTTGCAGACGTAACTTTCCGGCTAGGTAATGGTACAACGTCAAAAGGTTCTTAGTGGAGCCCTCTTTGCATAATGAAATCGGAATCCGCGCCGATGTTGGACTGCCGCTATAATTTGGCTGATATATGAAACGGATACAACCGACCTGAGCGTGGTCGGCATTTCCTGCACTGGCATAGTCTACATATTTAGCCGCTCCGCCAGTCAGGTCCAACTTGCCGCCGCTTACTCCAGCTCCTCCGACCGGTGTCCCAATCAATACACCATCGCCCCAGTTACCATCGACGTCCGCGTTATAGTTTGCGTGGAACGTCGCGCCGGACGGTCGTTGATCTTTGAGTTTCGCTTTGCCTCCAGACACCTCTATGACATCGGAGTCAAACGTGTAGTTTGTTGGCGTTGTGAATGGATACAGCAATTCGATAGACATAAATCCTATCCCCTGTATAACGGCCCTAAGCTACCAACGGTCCGACTTGGACCCGTAACGCTACTTCGTATAATCGACCCAACCTTTGAGTGAAGTATATCCAGTATTAGCTATTGATAAATTTCCCAAACCCGAAGCTCCGCTTAGCATAATGTATATGTGATTATCACTTGAACCATAGGCAGTAGCGTTGCCGTGGGCAAGTCCGCGACTACTCGTTGTATATTTTAATTGAATAGCACAATCAATCAAACCAGTAACACTGTTTCCGCTTGTCAAATCTGCCGGAAGGGCCGTCGTAAAATACTGTCTGCATATTGTTCCATAAATACCGCCGTGTTGGTTCGGGCTGTAATACTCACGCCCCACAACGCACAGCTCGAACCCGTTGGTTTCAACGCATCTCAGCTTGTCTGTCCTGATGCCGTTGTTTTTTCTGTTTATCATGGTTTTATCCTCTCGCGAACAGTATGAGGTGATCGGCGTGGAATAAGTCTCCGTCAGCCGTAGCGTCCGGAATTGCTTCGTTGACCTCCACGCTCGTTTTCCCAGTTGCGAACAAGACAGAGGCGACAGTGTAGAAGCCATCGTTTCCGGTCGAGCCAATGATGGAAATACTATCCCCGACGACAATCCGGTCTGTCTGGTTGCCAAGAAACTTGAATAGCTTGGACCCCTGAATAACGTCAGTAATGTCGAACCCTGTCGGCGTCCCTTTCAGGTAGACGTCGGCTATCGCATCGCCTGGAACGTCCATACTATCGCCGGCGTCTAGTTCCGTATCCTGGTCGGTGCCGTTGCCGACTAGAATCAGTTGGTTGTTGTTCAACCGAGCACTCAATGTCACCGAATAGATGCCAGCCGTTATAGAAACTCTCGCCGCTATCAGTTCGGCTTGCTTAACCTCGTTTACAATTTGCGCCATAATTCTCCCCTCCAGATGTCATGTTTATACCCAGTATCCTAAACCAACAACGGCCGCCAGTATTGTCATCAAGGCTGATATGACTATGACGAGAACCCTGACGAAATCGCTCTTGTGTTCGGTCTTTGCTGTCTCGAGGCTCGCCGCTAACGTATCGACGTCACCCTCTATCCCCACGACGTCCTTCTCCGCGTCCTTAATGCGTTGAGCGTGTGCCGCTAACTTTTCGCCGTGGTTGATGACTCTCCTCCCTACATCGCGGACCGTTTGAACGAGAGGCTCTATCTTGTTCTTGGAAAACATTCCTAACTCATGCCTGAACGCGTCGGTGATTTCCTTCCGTTCCTCCGGTTGCATATCCCCCTCCGCGTTGCGTTTCTGGACGCTACACTATTTAGAGGGATTTGTCAAGGGTTTTGATGAGGTGACTTGCTCTCTTGCTTTTCGATGGTCTTAGGGTCACAACCCAGGAACTTCACGAGGGTCTTGTCAGATTCTGAGAGTCGATCATATGCACGTCGCCGCCTCCAGGCTCTCCATCGCTTCAGGAGAGCCTTCACTATGCCATGTCCTGGAGGTTGAACGTCGGCGCTGACGATGGCCGTGAGATGCGTGTCTGTCTGACGGTCTTGCCCGTCTTGTGGTCTTTGGCTTGACCACACTCCTCTAGGAGCCCAGGCTGACCATCACGTTTCTTGCTCATCTCTGTGATTCTAGGCCTCACAGCGTTCATCTCATCAAAGCCGAGAGCATCCTTCACCTGACGGTCTGTGAGAGGACGGCTCTCTCTCTTGAATAGACGATAGATGAGGTCAGCCCGGTTGTTCTTCGGTAAGGTATCGAACGACGTGAGACTGTGGTCGTGTACGTTGTCCCCTCTCTCCATCTCTCTCCCTCCCTATCTTCGCGGATATAACGGATACAATTCACTGAGCAGAACAGTAGTGTGTCCTTCTGGACTCTCTAGATTGCAGACTGTGATAGGTGCATCAGTCACACAAAACTGCATGAGCCAGTCAAGACATGCTCCGCAAGGTGTAAACATTTCCACATCAGCCGCAACCGCTACAGCTATTCCATTTTCTCCAGAGCCTACGAGTTGAGATATTGCACAGACCTCAGCATGGATGCTTGTCCCCCAGAGACCTCGGATATTCCACCCTTTGAATATACGACCAGAATAGGCCTTGATAGCACAGCCAACCATTGTGCCATCCTCGCCAGGCTGAGCATGATCTCTCGCTGACCAGGCCGATTGAATCAATTTATCATCCACATCATTCTCCTCTCAATAGCTCCCATGCAGTTCTAACCACTTCCGGAACTTGTCCGTTTCCAATGGCTTTAAGGCGGTCCACCCTATCGGCCACCCCATGAGCCACTCTACCCAGTCGGGGTTGAGCTGGCCCGACCCCTCCTTGTCCCTTATCGCCTGATTTATCGGATATTGCGCTGGATGACCGCTTGGCCTTGTCTTCTCGTATGTCGGTTGTGTCCCCCTGCATCCCATGTTCTTGTCCGGTGTCGGGTATGTCTGCGGGGTCGATGTCCCACCATCCCTCACCGCCGCTTGCAGGTCGCCACCCCCGCTCTTGAACCGTCCGAGTTCCTTCTTTCGTTTTGCACTTTCGGCGCCGCCCGTTATCGTTCTGGGCGTCGGCCATATACCCTGTCCGTGTTTCGCCATGTGACCCAGTCCCTTGTAGTGATTGTTCGGACCCCCCGGCGTCGCGTCGTACTTCACTGGCGTAGGCAATAATCCAGAGTCGGTCTCTGCGATGCGGGGCGCCGACGGAACTCGCAGATATGCAATCCCATCGACAATCATAGCCGCTCTCGGCCAAGTCTTTGAGTATTTCTCCGAAGTATTCGTGAATAAGCAAACCTGGGACGTTTTCCAAGAGGCAGTATCGCGGTCGAACTGCGCGAATGATACGGGCAGTTTCAGGCCACATATTGCGCTCGTCGTCCTTTCCTTTTTGTTGTCCTGCAACAGAGAAGGGCTGACATGGGAATCCGGCAGAAATAATATCCACTTTTCCACGCCACGGCTTGCCGTCGAATGTTCTGATGTCGTCCCAGACGGGAAAGGGTTCGAGCGTCCCTTCCTCTTGCCGTCGAAGTAAGACCTCTCGGCAGTACGGGTCCCACTCAACTCCGCAGACTGTTTTCCATCCAAGAAGCCTTGAGCCGAGAAGACCTCCGCCAGCGCCTGTGAACAGTGATAGCTCATTCATCTCTCCTTCCCGCCTTCCACTTCTTAAAACCCTCAAGGTGAGGCTTGAACCAATCGCTTATGTCAACGAATGTGAAAATCTTCTGAAACATGTTGATTCGAGCTTGTATGCACAAGTGACATCTCTGACATAATGCCGCTAGGTTCCAGTCTTCACATAGGGACTTGTCTGGGACAAGGTGGTGAACCGTGAGCGTATGTCCTGACTCTGGGTCATGGGCATGTCCGCATCGCTCACATTTCCAGTCATGCTTGCTCTTGATTGCCTCAGCAATCTCAGTCCAGTTGTCAGGATATTCTCCACTCCACTTCATTCCGGCATCTCCCTGTCACACATATTCAAACGCGATGCGGTTACAAAGTTCATCAGGTGCAATGCGGTGAGCTTTGCAATAGAATGCTATAAAATCCTCCGGACTCCAGTAAGAGAAGCCTTCCTTGATAACGTCCTCTTGCGTGATAGCACTGACACGCTCTGAGTAGACTGACGTCAGACGTATAACGTGGATTTTCTCTACCTTCTCGCCCTTCTTGAGTCCCATGCCTTTGACGACTTGCTGAATAAGCTGACCAGGCCGAGCGCTCCACCATCCTTGACGACGAGTGACAGTCTTGCTCTTATTGCGAGCCTGTTCTGTTGTCATGGCAAAGCTCATGTTTTTCATCTCTGAAAACCCTCCCCTATCTCGGCCCCGTTGAGCATGTCATATCTTCAGGAAAAATCATCGCCTTGTGTGCATTAGCTAACCCCATGTGTTCGAGCTGAAAGTTCCTCCTGATTTTTTCCACCATCTCTCCCGTCAGATTGCCAGGATATTCAAGGATTATGCTCGGAAGTCCGTGGTCAGTGACAGGTGTTGTCTCAAGCGGAGGAAGACCCAACTCTTTCCGGACCTTCCTCATCGGACCATCCAACTGATAGCGGAGGTCTTGACTCATGGTCGGGCCTCCTTGTTCACTACGATGGCCCATACTTGTGTCGTGATGCTACGGCAACACTTATCGCAATGGTCAAGCACTTCCCCCTCAGCTTCGTCGTGGTCACACTTACTGCAATTCGTCTCGTCCAGAACCTTGAGCAATGCCTTTCTTAGTTTCTCCTCTCCCATGCTATTCTCCTGTCCCTTCTTTTTCTACGATCTCTCCTATGACCATCTCAGCGCCGCTCTCGAGAATGAGCACCTTAAACTTGTCACCGAAGACCTTCTTGACCCTCTCCGCTAGATGGTCAGCATGTTCGTCGGTGACGGCTTGCTTGAATCTGAAAATCATGACATCGCCCTCTGTGAGAGTTACGCGCTGAGGGGGCATTGAAAAGAGCACGTCTTCACAGTCGGCCTCTGTTGCTAGTTTTCCCTCGAGCCTGACGGAGATGGCCCTGGCCGCCGGGCCGAGTGCATCCTGTATCCACTCCTCGATCTGTTTGTCAGACAACTCATCGCCGACATCGACCTTCATCCTCAGGTTGTATATCTTCATGTCATTCTCCTCCATCCTGCTCTTTGTCCTTCCTACGAACAAGATAGTAGTCCTCGAGCATCGTCTTGAACTTGTGACCGTCTACGAACCGCTCCACCTTTAGCATGACGACGTCGTCGACAGGCATGGTGATGACCGCGTTCCTCACGTCATCAGTATTCTCTAGACCTAAGACCTTGAGCATCTCCTGACATGCTTCACGGCCGGTTACTATGTCAGTCGCCATATCATTCTCCTCTCTATATCGTTGCAAGGCATCAGCAAGAACGCTTCGCCCATAACCACGAGCAAGACATACAGCCAACTCCTCCGGACCTCCGCCTATCAGCAACTCCTCCATGACAACCTTCTGCCAGGGCAACAGCTTCACCGTCCCCGTCTCATCCATTTCTTCTAGCGCTTTCAGGAATAACTTGAACTCGTCTAGTAATTTCTGGCGGCCATCGCTCTTGTTCTTCTCACTCATGTCAGCCCTTCTCTGTTAGGAGTGAGACGCGACCAGGGTCAACGGGGGGAGAGAGTATTCCCCTCACCTGGTCACGTTCTCGCTCCATGCTACACACCCCGCTCCAGAGATTTCTTGGGAGTTATCTCGGGAGCCGTCACAAGTTCGGGCAGGACCTTAATGAGACTTCCCGTCTCGCTATCCTCCACCTCACACTTGCCCCAGTATTGTCCACGATCTATGATTCTGATGAGCCGGCCGGTCCTCCAGGCGCCCTTCTTGTCGGGATACCAGACGACGTCGCCGATTGTCGGAGGTAGTGGCGGCGGTCCTGACTTGATGAACGTCGTCCGCTTCACCATGCCTCGAGGTCCTTGCTTCTGTTTCTTTTTCTTCATGATCGGATTTTCTCCCCGCTCTGTTTTTCAGCTTCTAGTTTCGCTTCGCTCTCCATCCCTTCTATTCCACTGTATAACTTGCCTTTTGTGTCTCGATACCACCACCGTATCACCTGACAATGTCTCACTTCAGAAAAGAAGGAACACCGTTTATATGTCCCCGGCTTGGATGGCGAATGGCTTGATGAATCGAAATGGCGTCCAAACGTCATTATCGTATCCTCTCTCCACTTTTTTTCTCGGCCGCCCGTTTCGCCTTCCGATAACTCGGAGACGTTCCCATCATGTTCTCTCCTGAGTCTGTCTCGTATCTCCATCTACATCTTACCCGGCCGCGCCCTGTGCTGAAGTAAGACTCAGCCTTGAAACGGTCACGCCTGGGGAGAGTCACGGCTTGAGTCCCTCAGTCGCAATGTCAAGGGCTTTTTGCACGTCGGGATTGACTCCCCATAGTATCGCCTGGACGTCCTTCAGCGCCTCAGCCGCCTTGTCCCTCTCACCCATGAGCTCGGCGATGAGCCTCTGTTGTATTGTTGCCGTCTCCGCGTTCAGTGCCTCGATGAGTTGAATCTTCTGGCGACGGAGCTCCTCTACTAGAGACATGCTTTTCTCTTGCTCCTTAATCTTCTTTTTGAATATCTGAACGATAGCCTCTTTGTCCAGCTCGAGCATCGCCTTCTCCCACTCAGGTCCGCCGTGTTCGATGTGTGGGACTGACTTCCCTTTGATCTCCATGCTAGACCTCCTCTCCTGCGACGGCGAGCGCGGCATCAGCGGGGTCGACGACATCATTCCAGACATAATATCCGCAACCATCTTCCATATCGCAAGTACACTCAGGGCGATGCTCCTCTGCCCATCGACGTAGTCCCTTCAGCGCCTCCGCAAGCTGAGGCGCCGCGAGGACCCTTCTCAATTTGATCGAGCGGACGGTGACGTTTCCGTCTGATGCTTTCTCGGCGGCCTCGACATGAGCCTGGACGTCCTCGAGGGTCTCGGCGAGAGTGGGGTTCGTAAACATTCCAGCCCCAACTCCGCCCCCTACATCGAACAAGACCAGAAACGGCCCCTTGTTCTGTTCTTCTGCGAGTCTCTCTGCTTCTCTTGTCCCTGCTCCCATAACTCTCTCCTCTCTATTCCTTTGCTTTACATTCCGGACAAGTCTCTTGTAAGTCACGCATCGCTCTCGGGTCTATGAACTCGCCGAGCAATGAGAAGTCAGGCGTGAAGATACCGCCGCACGTCTTGCAAGTTGACATACCAATGTCCGAGAGAGTGGTCTTCCGGAAACGGCCGCCACGACCTCGGGCAATCAGTCGCTTGTTCGGTGCTTTGTAGAAGTTCACGCTTGCCCCTTTGCTTTGGCTATGATGGTCATGGCCTGGTCACATGCTCCCGTATGAAGTCCCGCGTCCCCATCACAAGTTCTACGACATGCTACCGCCGCTCGAAGCTCCAGCGATTCAAGCATCTCAGGGAAGATACACTCGATGCACCTGATACCCTTATCTTTCCCGACAACATACAGCTCGTTCTTCAGGAGGCGCCTTCCGCAAGTATGACAGGCGAACGCCTCTCTAGGGTAAACTCTCCGCAACGGCTCCGGCGTGTACTCTTTTTTCTCATCGCTCTCGCTTCCCGGCTTTTTCTGACCACACCGAGGACACTCATCTTCCGTCAATACATGATTTCTTCGACTGACATGGCAACTGTGCCACCAGCCCCTCTCGACTTCCTTCGCTTCTCTCTCCATATCTCTCTCCTCCTACTGCGGACCGCCGTCGACCTTGAACGCACCGGCCGGCATGGTCCAGTCCTCGACAATGACCTTCTCGGCATACGCTTTGCCGAGAGCGGTTGCCTTGAGCTTCTCATCTTCGGGAATGAATGACTCCCCCTTATCAGCCAACTCCCGGACACTCTTGGTCCGGTGTATCGTCTTCCCGAACTCCTTCTCATATTGTACTATCTTCGTGAACTGTTCCGGAGCAAGCTCTCTCACTGAGGCCCACTGGTCAGCGTTCCCGAAGATGCAACTCATACAAGAGACTCGACCCCATCCAAGCCTATAGGCGGGATGAGGGAGAATCTTGTGGCGTTCAATAATACTCCAGACCTCCGACTCTTTCCAGTCGATGACAAGGCGCCAGTGATCGACGCGTCGGCTCTTGTTGGTTGCGCGATGCTTCTCGACCTTTGCATATAATGAACGTGCCGCGCTCTCCTGGCGACGCTCTCCAGTGATGAACAGGAACGTCCCGGTCTTGTAGGCGGAGTCATTCGAGAAGATCATCCGACCGACGTCTATCTTCAGATAGGCTGAGCACCATCTTGTCGAGAGACTTGCGGATACCTGGGGGAACTGCCTCCTCGTTCCGTCTTTCCCTCTGACTCCTCCGACAGTCATGACTTCGCCGGCCTCTGTCTCGAAGGACGTCGGCGCCGTCTTCGCGTTCTCCCTCAGCATTTCTCTCTCGAAGCCACCATCTTTCCATGAGAACTTGATCGAGACTCCGAGCGCTTCAGCAACTGAACGACAGTAGCCCTCAGTCACCGGCCAATCCATCAAGCCGTCTGACTGTCCAGGAGTTCCGTCGACGTGGTGATGCCAGAGCACGATCTTCTCAGCGGGGACTCCTGAGTCAAGCACGTCCAGGACAGACGCTAGAGAATCCTTGCCGCCACTGAACGCGATGATGACCTTGTCATACTGACCCAACGGCAGGACCTCTGAACTGTTCTCTCTCCTCTGCTTATCCATCTCTCTCCTCTCTCTCCATGACAGCATTGTATCAGGTGATCTAGGCCTGTCAAGCGTTTCCTTTACACTGTCAGACCCGAAAAGCGTAGAATGGGAGTATACGGCCTCTCGCTATCATATATTGCCGAGAAAAAAGTTTGTATTTTCACTGTTTTTTCTTGTCTCTCCGGAGCCCGGCCGCTCGAGCCGGGACCTTGTCCAGAAGACGGCGAAGAACACGCGGCGATATTCTGTATAGATCGTTCTCGATGAGGCTGATGTAGGTCGGCGAGACGCCGCACTCTCGAGCGAAAGCGCGGACGCTCTTGTGTCCTCTGAGATGCCTAGAGAGTCTGCCGCCTAGACCATCCTCCAGTTCTTCCTTGAGAATGGCGGACTCATCCAAAACGCGCAAGACCTCGCCACATCGTCTAGGAGTGAACTCATCGCCTATTCTTTTGCTCACGACTTCTTTCTCCGTTTCTTCCCACTCTTAGTCAGGAGTCGGTGGACCTCATTCATACGACCGTTGAGAATGTTCAGCCGCTTAGCTATTGCATCGCCATCTCGTTCATATAGTTGTCTCATGCCCGCGATTAGCTTGAGGCTTCCGAGATATTCGTGCGTTGTCCTCTCGAGCTCTTTCCTGAGACGTCGACAATCATGACAGCAGAACGACCTCGTCACAAAGCCCCACAGTCTTCTCAACATGTCACGCCTCTCTTTCTATCGTTCTCTGTTTCAAGGATATACTCACGCCGAGAGAGGAGCTTCTCGAAGTAGTCACTGACCTCGGCTGATTGCTTCATTCTCTCTTGGAGCCATGCCTCCTCCATCGCGACTTTCGCCCTGTTCTCGTCCAGATAGGTGTGACACTGAGCTCCAGCGATACACAACAGAGCCAGGTTGCTCGGGTCATCTGAGCCGCCGGCGCTTCTGGGTTTCAGGTGAGCCGGTGCCGTTCCGATGTCCAGGGCCGTATCACATCTCTCGCAATGTCCGCCAGCGTTCAGCCAGGCCGCCGCGCTCATCTCTTTCCAGTTGTGCTTCGACTTTGGCCGACGCCATCGGTACGACTTGCGCTTGAACTCTGTCCTCTTGAGTTCGGTACGTTTCATGCTTTGCCTGGAGTCCCGTCGTCGAGAATCTCACGGACATCAGGCGTCTTTCCGTACCACTTAATCGCCATCTTTGCCGTGGCTTCAGCGACTCCCTTGTGGGTTGTATGAAACACGAACCCGTCCGGAGTCATGAGCCATCCGGCAGACTTTTTAAGCCAACAGCCCCAGACGCCGGAGCCTGGAGCGGTCCTCTTTTTCTTCACGGCCTTCTTGTCCTTACTCATAACGGCTCCTCTCTAAACTCTGCCAGTGTCTCCGCAAACAAGCCTTTGATTTTCCGACTCCCACCTATGGTCCCCGGTCTTTGACAGTCCCTGCATATATGACGTCTGCCAGTCATCGGGAGGCGATGTTTCCCGAACGCCGTCAGACGTTTTGATTCTCCGCAACATACACATGTTCTCAAGTCTTCTGGCATCCCTCGTTCACTCACGCTGTCACCAGAGCCTTCTCTCGTGTCTGATGCTCTGCTAGGTCTCTCAGCATCTGACGACGTCGGTGGTAGGCGTCCTGCTCGGTCATGCCCCCCCTCAATGCGCCGTTGTCGTTGCCGTTGCCTATTCCTTTCACGAGCTCCTCCAGGCCGTACACCCTTAAGTCTTCCTTCCTACTTCCTTCCCCGGACAATTCTGTCCCCCTTTCGGACTCCGTTTGTCCGGGTTTAGGACCACTTCTGTCCGGGTTTTCTTCGGTCTTGCCCGAGTTATCAACAGGTTCTCCACAGTTAAACCCTGACACTGGTGTCCGGGTTTGAATTCTAGACTTACCACTGAAAGGCAACCACGACCGCGCCATGAGATGGTACTTTGTGGAGACGCCTCGGCCACCCTTTCCGGCCGTGACCTTGCTGATGAGGCCATGTTTGAACTGGAGGAGCCTGAGGTGTCGACGGACTGTCCGCTCATCGTCTCCAGTACATTCTGAGATCGTCTTCACGGAAGGCCACGCCAGGCCGTCCCCGTTCGCGAACCTGGCAAGCGTCAAGAGGGTCTTGACCTCCGCACCCATCCGGGCGAGAGAGCCGTCGACAACCCAGTCCGGCACCCAGAAGCGTCCGCTGTTTTTCTTCACGCCGCTTTCCCCTCTCCTCTGGGTTTCAGACGGTACTTAGTAGGACGACCTCGACCTCCAGTCCTACCCTCGACTATGGCGATGAGCTCATGC
>SDBT01015005.1_pt1 | contig 12328 bp, 10 predicted proteins | sample 2277101 | NCBI WGS metagenome assembly SDBT01 (sample SAMN10404973, study PRJNA504765) | marine sediment metagenome | isolation source: marine sediment core GS10_PC15, 103 cmbsf | place: Arctic Ocean: Southern Knipovich Ridge | collected 2010
AACATTTAATTTGTTACCGAAAGGTATTATAGTTGCATGGACTGGTACAGAAGTACCAAAGGGGTGGGCATTATGTGATGGAAAAACTAAGGGTACTCCAAATTTGGTTGGTAGATTTATTTTTGGAGGTAGTGTAAAAGAATCAACCATGAAGAAAATGGGGGGATCAGAACAAATGCCATCACATAGCCATTCATTAACAGGAGAGTGTGTTGGAGGAGCCTGTCCTCAAAAGGGGGTGAGTAAAGGCCCTTGGGGAGTATTTCACCAAAATCCAACACCAAAAGGTGAATTTAAAGGAACTTATCATACAAATGTTGCTGGTACAGGAACTGCAGGTAATATGCCACCATATTATGTGCTGGCGTACATTATGAAATTATAAAGAGTATTTACTCTTCACAATTAGATAATATTATAAAATGATGTGTACATCATTTTATAACATTATGAAATTGTAAAAAAAATTGATGTGATGGAAAGAAAATCTTTCCTTTACATTAAAGTTTTTGGTATTATAATGCAGAGCTGAAGCTCTGCATTAAAAAAACAAAAAAATTGAAATTTTAAATGCTTATGTACTTCATTCAATAACAATTACTATTGAATAGACATTATTTCGAAAATAATAGTTGACGTACATATGAGTACTATTTGTTGTGTTTGTAACGAATACAATTATACGAAGATATTTGAGTTTGGAGGACAACATACTGTCATTAACATGTTGTTTGGTAGAGACTATGTGTTGTACCATCTTTCAAATGAAGACGTATATTTGGGCGATGGAAGTTTCACAGGAAATACAAGGAAAATTCTGAGTGGTGTAAAACAAGTAGATGGTTACGATGATGGTGCAATGTTCCTCATGAACGACAACACACTTTACAAGTATCGTATACATATGCTGGGCTTTGAAAAAATTTCTACAATTGTGCTTCCGAGTTCTGTGGCACATAAGACCATTAAGCAGATTTATTGTAAATCTCATAATGCTGGTATCATTTTCACCGATAAGACTATCTGTTTGTGGGGAACGTCCTATACACAATTAGGAATTGATACTAAATACATGAATACTATTTCTTTGTGGGATAACAAAGAAGGCAAGGCAATCCAATTAGCACTTAGTGATAATTACATACTTGCTCTTGTCGTCTTCGATGATAAAGATGATAGATCTGTCTGTGGAGACATATATTTTTGTGGATCTGATTATAACTTGGACCATCGTGTGTCTTGTTATAATCGAAAGCCGAAGTTGATCATGATTGGCTATAAGCTTAAAGGAAAAGTAAGAAGCATTGAATGTGGTAAAGAATGTAGCGCATGTATCACGGTGGATTATGATATCTATATGTGGAGAATGAATCGTGACGGGGAGTTAGGACATTCTATGGGCTGCTATAAGCCAAATTGGTCTCCTAGGCGTATAATTTTTTCTCACTCTCTTTCCCCTCCAAAATGTTTATTGATGAGTTGTGGATTTAATCATACCGCGGCTATTTTCAAGAAAACCGAAGATGGTTATTCTTGGTATTCGGTAAAGACATGGGGATATAATTCACAGGCATTGGACATTTGTAGTGGTGGATGGAAAGCACAAGAGCCCACAGAAATAAGAGATGATAAAATTCGTCAACATCTGGATAATCTCAATTACACCATGTTAGAAAAGTACGAAACGCGTGTGAAAATATTTACAGGTAATGGTATAACTGCCATTATCTCCGATGAATCAGATCAGGTATCATCTTTGCAACGTTTGGAGGATAGAAATGAGTTTGAATCTTCCAAAATAGATGAAAAGATGGAACTGTTAAAGTACTTTAAGATGATTCTCTGACATACTCCCACGACTAAAGTCGTGGGGTTCTAGACTTACTACATGACATTTAATTCTATTTTATTATATAAAATAGAATTAATTTGCACAAAAATTAAATTCCTTATTTAGCGAACACAGTGAACCGAATTGTCTTCGGCAATTCTGTGAGTATGCCGTTCAGGCATGGCTTTTTAATTCACTAATATACCATTTTTCTTTTTTGCCGTTGGCTAATTTGCGATATATTATAAGTGGTATAACATTTTTTTCTATTTCTAGGATAGCAATTTCTTTTAGTGTAAGATGGCTAACATTTTTGAGCATTGGTTTAGCACCGAGAGATAATTGTTTTACTCTGTCTCCCAACATTCTAACTCGTTCGAATTTAAATAGTATGGGTTTTGTAATTCTTTTATTTGATGGGACAATATCATTATCATCACCTTTGATCTCATCATCATCAAAATCATCGTAAACTACATCGTCGTCATCAAATACATATTTGTAGAAACAGTTTTTGTCAATAGTTTCAGTATCATTTTGTTCAATATATTCATCATCATAATCATCATCATCATTATCTAATTTATCATCATTGCTAGTGCTATCATATTTCATTTTTTCAATTGGATATTGCCGTTTTAAAGTTTGGTCAGTATCATTATTATCATCATCATCATCAAATGGATATTCTGTTCCAGTGTTCATAATTATTATATATAATAAATCATATTTTTATATATTGTATTATATCTTTACATCAATTTTTTACAAAGCCATGCCTAACGGCATACTCGCTTCGCTCGGCTTGGCTGCGCCAAACTCGTTTCACTCGACATGCCAAAGGCATGCTCGCTTCGCTCGGCTCACTCCGCTCGCTTTTATAATGGACTTAATAAAAGTGGACAATATGAGACTTTATATTATTTTATTATATTTTAATAAATTAAAATATAATAAAAGCGAACGAAGGCATGTCGAGTGAAGCGAGTTCACCGTTCGAACTTAAATATAAAATCTTCGATTTTATATTTAATTCGAATGTTTCTATTAAATTGCTACGCAATTTAATAGAACCGAAGGTGAGTCGAGTGAAGCGAGTTTGGCGAAGCCAAGGCTTTAGAACATAGTTTTGCATAGAGTACATATATATTTAACTTTATAACTATTTCCCACACGATAGAAGACTGCTTTTTTTTTACTTGGATTAGAATGACTTTCACATTTTTTATTTGGACATATATAATTTCTTGTCCTAGGTAATATATTGCTATATACCATATCACCACTGACATGTGCCAACATTGGACTATCTATCACATCAGAAGTTTTACTATATATCTCTGTACCGGGTCTTATTTTTTTTGAGTATCCACAATTTGTACATTTGAAATATGCCTTACCACTTTTTTCTTCTGCGTGTAATGTTCTTCCTATTTTTTTGTGTTCTTTTGTGATCTTTTGAATTTTACTAGAAGAGAGACCTGGTATTATTTTCAACCGGCCAAGTAATATTGTTTTTTCTGTAGGTTGTAACTGTTTATATGCTGAATGGTTATATAATTTTGATAAATCTAAGTCTTTAATATCATCAGATGTAATGGCTTTATCATTATCAATCAGGAAATTTTTAATTAGTTCACTATATTTATCTGCACCACCGACTTGTTTCTTAGTAGTAGTAGTAGATGTTAGTGTTGCGAATGAATGAGTTATATCAAATAAGTTATTACATTTTGGGCATAGAAACATGGTAGTATGTGTTATACTATATATAACTTATTTTTAAATAATTTTATTCATCAATTTTTTTTGGCTGTGGCAAAGAGCTTAGTTATCCTTTACAATCAAAAAATCATCGATATTGTGAGCCATTATGTCAAAAAGAAGCTTTGCTTCTTTTCATAATATCAAAAAAAATTGATTTTTAGAATTAATATAAACAGTTAGTTTTAAAAATTAAAATATTTAGAAGTTATATAAAAATTATATATATTTGGATCTGATCATGTCGAACAAACAATTTAACAAAAAAGTACAGCTATCGTTCAATAAATATATGAATTTTTTAGAGAAATATAAGGTAGAGGGAAAAGGAGTAAAACATACACATACTACTTTTGGACAACCTTGGAGTAAATATAATATACCATACGAGAAAAATAAAAAATTTGTTAAATTGTATTCAAAATTAATAAATAAGATGCCATTACATATGATAGAAAGACCAAAAAAAGTTGGACCATTAATGATTGATATAGATTGGAGATTTAAAAAAAAATATAAAGAAAGACGATATACATTAGATGACATAAAATTATTAATAACAAAAACTACTAAAGTGTTAAAGAAACATTACAGATGTTCTCGTTCTACTTTGGATAATTTTTTGGGTTTTGTTTTTGAAAAACCGCATCCAACAAAAGATGTTAAAAGTAATGGTACAGTTGAATATAAGGATGGACTTCATATTGTATATCCATACATGGCAATGTCTCAAGAGATGAGATATTATATTATAAATGAGATAAAGAATGAAGTTCGTGATGCAGGAGCATTTAGTCATATGAAATCAAAGAGTGATTTTGAAAAAGATGTGTTTGATATGTGTGTTATCAAAAGCAATGGTTGGGTTATGTACAAGTCACATAAAGATAATGGCCAAGTATATGAACTAAAAAAAATTTATAGATATAATCTTGAGGAGGTAGACCTCGATGAATATGACGAAAAAGATCGTCCGGCTCTTTTTGGGAATCGACAATATTCTGAAGAAGATGCTATAAAAATTTCTTATAAACGTATATCAAAAGAAGAATTAGATGAGAAAATAAACATAGTATTGGATAAATATAATGCAAAAAAAAAATCCGCAAAAAAGAAATACAAAGTAAAGATTTCATTGAAATCAATGGATAATAATAGTGATGTAGACAAATCGAATATATGGTATGAGCCTACACCATCCGATAAAAAATTGGCACCATTATTAGTAAATATATTATCAAAGGAAAGAGCAAGTGATTACAATAGTTGGATATATATTGGTTGGGCATTACATAATACTAGTAGAAGATTATTGGATACATGGTTAAACTTTTCAAAGAAATGTCCAGGTAAATATGATGAAAATGCGTGTATAGACGTATGGAACAAAGCTAGGGGTTCTGGTTTGACCATAGCATCGTTGCATATGTGGGCAAAGCAAGATAATCCAGAAGAATATACCAAGATTCTCAGAGAGAATATAGATGATAGATATATCAAAGCACAAGAGGGTACACACAATGATTTAGCAAAGTTAATATATGAATTATATAAGCATATATACAAGTGTGTATCAAAAAAGCATAAGACTTGGTATGAGTTTCAGGAGCATAGATGGGTAGAAGTAGAACAAGGTTATACATTGAAGAGGAAAATATCAGATGATTTAACTACAGAATTCGCCAAATTAAATAAAATGCATTTTTCCAGAGCTGCCGAAGATATAGATGCCATAAAAAGAGATAATGCACTAACAAAAGCAGATAATGTGATGAAAATAATCAAACAATTGAAAATGGCATCATTTAAGAAGCACATTATGACTGAATGTGAGGATCTGTTTTATGACAGGAAATTTGAGGAAAGACTTAATAGTAAAAAACATCTTCTTGGTTTTGATAATGGTGTATATGATTTAGAAAATATGTTTTTTAGACCTGGTACACCAGATGATTATATTAGCATGAGTACTGGTTATTATTATAGAGAATATAGTATGGAAGATGAGGCAGTAAAAGGAGTGATCAATTTCTTTAAACAGGTGCAAATAGAATCAGTCATGAGAGAATATATATTGACATTATTGGCCAGTTTTTTGGATGGATTAAATGAACAACAAAAGTTTATCATTTGGATAGGAACCGGATCAAACGCCAAATCGTGTGTGATGGACTTTTTTACAAAAGCAATGGGTGATTATAGTGGTGTGTTGCCGAGTACGGTAATTACTAAAAAGAAGGGTGGGTCGAGTAATGCTACACCTGAGATAGCGATGTTACGTGGAGTAAGATTTGTAGTTATACAGGAGCCAGAAGGTAATGATAAGATTCATGTTGGGTATATGAAGGAATTGACTGGTGGAGACAGACTTATGTCAAGAGCAATGTATCGAGAACCATTTTATTTCATTCCACAATTTAAGTTATTACTTACATGTAATAAATTACCATTCATTCCATCCAATGATGAGGGTACATGGAGAAGAATAAGAGTAAGTCCATTTGGAAGTGAATTTGTTGATTTGGATAAAAATGGAAAACATTGGTATACACATAAAAAACTGAAGTTTAATCAATTCCCTAAAGATAATAAAATGATGAGGAAACTCGGAAAATGGAACAAAGCATTTATGTGGTTGTTAATAAACAAATATTATAAACAATATAAGGAAAATAATATGAAAATAGTAGAACCAGAGAAAGTCACAATTTATACAAAAAGATATCAAAAGAGCAGTGATAGATATTTCGAGTTCTTATCGGAACATTTGGATAAAACAAATAGAAGCAAAGATGCTGAAGAGATTGGGTTCATATATTCCATGTTTAAGACATGGTATAAAGAATCATATAATAATATTTGTCCAAGTAGAAAAGAATTCTTGGAGTATTTAGTGAAACATGATTATAAACTAAAACGTAATAAAATTATAGGCGTTCGGGTAGTTGATGATGATACACAAAATATTGCTGTTGATCTTGATGCGTTTTAAAAAGCTTTGGTGCAACCAAACTCACAGAATTGCCGAAGGCAATCTCGTTTCACTCGCAAAATAAGGAATTTGATTTTTAGATAGATTAATTATATTTTATTATATAAAATATAATTAAGTATGCCGGTCAGACATAACTTATGAGGTTATAAATATTTATTTTATTATTTACCATTTCGTTATGTAGTATAGTAATAATCTGTTCATCACTTAAATTTTTTACTAATGCAATAAATTCTATTGCATCAATAGTATCATCATCAGAACTATATGATTCCAATGATTGAAGTGATTTTATGAATTTTTCTTTTGATAAATCGAATGATCGGAACTCATCAAAAAAATTAATGAACATATCCAATGTTATCTGGTCAGCAATATCAATTTTTCCTAATCCTAATTCTTTTGTAACAAATTCAAACTCTTGTTTGGAAATAATACCATCATTGTCACTGTCTAATACTTCAAAGATTTCCTTAATATCACTATTATCAGTCATATTATCGGTCATATTTATATTAATATTATATTATATAATGGTAATATTTATTTTAATATATCAATTTTTTTTGATGTTACTATTATCAGTCATGTTTATATTAACATTATATAATGGCAATATAAATATTTATTTTAATATATCAATTTTTTTATAAAGACATGCTGAGTGACCCGAAATTCTTTCAGCAATCTCGTTTCGTTCGCATTATAAATATTATTCTTATGCGAACGGAGTGAGCCGAGCGAAGCGAGATTGCTGAAAGCAATTCTGCTCTATATATACATATTGCGATATGAATCTGAAGATTTCTTTTTTTTGTTATCCTTGAATCGTTTTAAACCATTCATAATATCTTCATTTGATAATTTTCTTCTATATTTTGGATGTTTATTTATGACTCTTCTGGAATGCATAAATTTAATATCAACAATAAGATTATCTATATCCCCTCCATAATATGGAAAATTTGATAAGTTGTCTTTGAAAAACTTTGTTAATTTATCCATATCCATATCCTCATATAATGTCCATTTTATATCTTTTAATTTTTTAAGAAAAATATCTCTGAGTTCTGTATGATCATATCCTGTTATACTATACCTAAATGGAAATCTTCTTTTTAGACCAGGATTATATGAGAAAAAACATTTATCTAATTCGTTTGCATACCCCGCTATGATACATATAAATCTGTTTTTATTCTCTGATAGATTTTGATTGATAGTATCTATGCATTCTTTTGCAAAACTATCCTTCTTTTCACTATTTCCAAGAGAGTATGCTTCATCTATAAATAATACTCCACCATCTGCTTCATCAATTGCTTTTTGGGTCTTGTGTGCGGTATGTCCAAGATATTCACCGATTAAATCTGTTCTTTTAACAAGTTTAAATTTATTACTTTTTATAATTCCCATTTTTGCATATATATCGGCAATAATTTTGCCAAGTTCTGTTTTACCAACACCTGGGGAACCTTCAATAATTGTATGCAACATATTGTTGTTTCTATTTTCAAAATGTTGAAGATAATATAATATCATGTCAATAATAGAATCTTTTATAGATTTCAATCCTATCATACTATGCAATTTCTTGAGCGGGACTCGTAAGTTATATAATGTTTTTAGATTGATACTGTATTTTTTTCCATTCATCTCATAATGATTTTTAACCACACTACCACTATCCTCATTATTTTTACTATCATTATTTTTTTTATTTCCATCTAGTGAAAAATTAATAGTATTATTTTGTGTTGATTGTCTTGGTATTGATGGAACAAATGATTTAGTTCTATAATGGCTAGATGATGTTTTATTGTTTATATTATTTTTTATATCCTTATCATTATTTGTATCATTATTTGTATCATTCTTTGTATCATTCTTTGTATCATTCTTTGTATCATTTTTTGTATCATTCTTTGTATCATTCTTTGTATCATTCTTTGTATCATTCTTTGTATCATTCTTTGCATCATTCTTTGCATCATTCTTTGCATCATTTTTTGCATCATTCACATCGTTCTTTTTATTTTTAGAAGTATTGTTTAGTATAGTTTCATATAGGCCACCTAAATCTATTAGATCATCAAGAGTTTTAATACTTTTACCAATTTCTTCAAATTCATCGCTACTATCATACTCATATACATCATAATCATCATCATCTTTTTTTTCATCTTTATTTTTTGCATCTTTATCTTTTTTTGATTTATCTATTTGTAAAAGAAATGATCCTAATATTTCATTAATGTTAATATTAGAAGATTTATGATCATAATCTTCAATGTGGATTATCATATCAGCATCCTTATTTAGTTCAGTATTTTTTTTTGATGGTGAATGTTTGTTGTAAATTGGCGTGATATCCAAAATAGGACCAAAAGTAAAAATTCCTTTTTTATTTTTAGCTATTGATCGAAATTGGGGATTTTTTGAACTCCCAATTAGTCCAGGACCAAGATTAGATGATTTATATTTATTGGGTGTATTATATTTATTGTATCTGTTATATCTATTTAATCTACTATATCTATTACAATAATGGCTATTGGATTTATTATATTGTTTTTGATTTTGTTTTTTAATTTGTGATTTAATCATCTGTATATCTTTAGAAATAGTCGCAATTGAACCAGATATGTGGTCAATTTTTTTATTAAACAAATTTAAATAATCCATTTGACATTTAATATAATTCATTTGACATTCAATATATATCTGCTGAAGTTTAAGTTTATTGTTTATTTTTTTTGACATTGCAAGTACATCTGATTTTTTAGCAAGAGGATCATAATCCATATACGACATATTATCTAAAGTACTATATTTACTATATTTACTATATTTACTATATTTTCCATCATGGTGCATTATATAGTATATTCTATATAATATATTCTTATATGAATTTTTATTTATTGGATGCATAAACTATTATAAAGATTATATTTTAGGCATATAAATATTGTGTTTAAATACACAAAATATATTTATAATGATATATGTATATATATATTATGATTGAGTACAAAATAATTAATAAGAATACTATTGAATGTATTGTTTTTTCTTCATCTAAATTGACATATGCTTGTCACGAATATCTTTCTGTCATAAACAATGAGTTAGATATTTTATGCAAATATAATATAAAGGTTCCCATCAATAAACTTAAATTTGATAATATATACATCATAGAAACAGAGAATATACCTAATAAGAAATATGCATACATAAGAAATATAATTCGTTTTGATATTAATACCGTAACACTGACCTTTGACCAGTCAAAAGAAGATGTTGCCATTAGCAGAAATGAAAATATTGTGCCAGATAATAAATGGCATATAATAAAATTATTGGATATGATAAAACACAAAAAGAATAAAATTATTAGTCAATCAAAAATGAGAAGGAGTAGCAGACATTTAATAAAGACCAAATTAATAAATAATACAAAGAACATGAATAATATAAATAAAATATATAAACCAGATAAGCCAGATGAATCAAATGAATCAAAATACACAAATATAAGTACAGATGATCTTAAAAAGAAGTTAGAGAAATTAACTAAATTAAAAAATAAAAAAATGAAAGAATTAAATGATAAAAAAAGTGACCACAAAAAGCGAGTTAAAACATTTACAGAGTATTATGATCAATTGAATGATGAGAAAAGATTTGACAGAATAAACAAAGATCGTCTTGAAGAGAAAAAGAGAAAATACAAGAATGATATTACATTATACATGAGGTTGAAAAAAGAGGTAATGAATGATGAGCGGTATGAAAATAATATGCCAATTATGTTTGTTAGTAAATATCCTGTGTTTAAGATATTAGAAGAGAAAGGTGATCTAAACGTAGAATCTTATGATAAATATGTGGAGTTATATGATTCAATGTGTAACAACAATATAAATAATACTAATAATAATACCAATATAATCAAATCTAAGATACCAAATATATTTGGTGGCAATGTTGTATCGCATCATCAAAACAAAATTAATAGGAAGAAACATGTCAGTAATATTACACATAATATTGACAATAATGAAAATATTATTGATTTTAATGAAAATTATGGTGATGAAAAAGATGATGATGAAAGCGATGATGATGATGAAAGAGACGATGATATCACTGATGTAACATTTGTTGTTGTTGATAAATGATTTTAGTTTTAAGAGTGCCACATTTTTTCAGGACTTTTCTGGGAATTGATCGAGAATCTGTATATCTTCGACACATAAGGAATTTGGCTAACTCCTTCTTATGTTGAGCAGGTCTTCGACCGGTTCTTTTTTTTGTATGTTTAGAAGGGGTTCTATCTACGTGTAAATCATTACTTGAGTTTCTACGTAATTTTTTTTTATGACTATTGTTAAGTTCATCATACATATGATTCATAACAAAATATATTGTGTTAATAGATTTTTTGATCTCGCTAATACTATGATTAATAGTATTGTTTATGTATTCTAATAATACCGTTAAATCTGCATATACCATATTGTGAACAAAATGTTGAGCGTAACATCCTTTATTATATGAATTATAATTAAATTCACATTCATAATTGTATCTACAGAATTTATAGGATGATCTAGGTATAGAATTGAGTTCCATATTATTTGCTTCTCTGATTGAATCTGTTGAAGAATACTCGACGAAGTCCTTGGACTTTTGTCTAGATAAACCCTGGTGTTTATATTCAGCCAATTTTAATTTTTTTGTGAAATATTCAGAAACATCCATGAGCCACTGTAATTTATCAATAATATCATTACTATTGATACTACTATGTTTATTGTTGGATATATGATCTTTTAAATATTTAGCAACACGTTTTTCATTATATAATATTTCTAAATCGGGCAAATCGTTATATTTAAAATTTATGATTTCGTCTATAGTTAATGATCTGGTTCGATTTATATTATTATCATTGTCATCCGTTATATTTCCAATAGGTTTATCGTTAATTGTATCACCTAATTCATCCTCAAATACACATGCCCACGATGAAGTTGAGTGTCCTGTATTATTATTAGAACTAGCACCAGCATCAGCATTCACAACATCCATAATATGTAATCCTTTATCCATAACTATATATGTATAATAAAATAAAGTCTTATATAGTATATTTTAAAAATCAATTTTATTGATATAAAGAAAAAATACCATCAGAATTTTATTTTTTATGTTTTAATTAAAAGTCATATTTGTGTACCTGTGAATATAATAAGTTAAAATTTCAATATAAAACACTATTTAATTTACCTTAAAATATATATAAAGCTATAGACTTATAAATATAATATAAATAAAAATGAGCGAAACGCCATCTAATCAACAAACAACATGCCAATCTACTTGTTCGACTACTTGTCCAACCACTTGTCCAACCACTTGTCCTAAATCAGGAAGTTGTGAAACCACTTGTCCAACCACTTGTCCAACCACTTGTCCTAAATCAGGAAGTTGTGAAACCACTTGTCCTAAATCAGGAAGTTGTGAAACCACTTGTCCTAAATCAGGAAGTTGTGAAACCACTTGTCCTAAATCAGGAAGTTGTGAAACCACTTGTCCAACCACTTGTCCTAAATCGGGAACTTGTCAAAAGTGTGAAAAAGAATGTCCAGCTATTTGTCCAAAAAGTGGAATTTGTGCTGAATGTGGAACTTGTCCCAAATCAGAAAGCTGCCCAACAACTTGCCCAA
>SDBT01015006.1_pt1 | contig 12328 bp, 24 predicted proteins | sample 2277101 | NCBI WGS metagenome assembly SDBT01 (sample SAMN10404973, study PRJNA504765) | marine sediment metagenome | isolation source: marine sediment core GS10_PC15, 103 cmbsf | place: Arctic Ocean: Southern Knipovich Ridge | collected 2010
GAGCATGCGGGAACGCATCACCACCATTTCGCCGGAAGTTCAAGCGCCCGCGAGTTCTCGCCCCGTCTCGTCTGGCAGCGCGCCATCCTGATGAGAGGATACGGTGGGCATCCCCCAGCGCCGAGCCGCTTCCCCTTCCCCTTAAACTGAAACGCCCGAAGCATCCATCAGCATCGATACGTCGCGCCTTCGGACGCTTGGCCAACCAATTCGGCGTAGCGAGCGAGATAGCCCACCAACCTAGGTTTTTCGGGCGGCTTCAATTCCTTGCGACGCTTCGAAAGTTCAGCTTCGTCTACCTTAAGGGTCCCCCATGGGACTACTACATCATGAGGAAGTGCGGCCCTCACCCAGGGCATCCCAGGAGTCCCTATGTTCTCGATGAGGTTTTCCTTCTTGTCGAATTGACTAAGCGTAGTCCCAAGTCCCTCTCCGATCCCGAATTTCGGATCATAACCAAACTCACTGTCGTAGCCTATCTTAAGAAAACCCGTGGACCATAAAAATGCGTGGTGACTCGCGAGTTCGACTTGTTCCGGGATTCCAAGCTTGGTGAGGAGGAGGTTATCAAGGGACTCCAGGACAGAAGCCCCCGCAAAAACTCCTTCCTTAGAGGAATAACCTTGATCTTCGGGTAAGGAACCGTCAACGCAGATAACAGAGAGTCCCCTGTACTCGCTGTGATATTCGGCCCTGGAGATTCCGGATCAAGAACCCCATAGAACTGGGCCTCGAGATTAACCCAGTCATCTTCTAGACCATAGTCCCTCCGGAACTTAAGTCCAGAGTCGATCTCCGTCTTCCATTCGGATACAGTCAAGTCTTTCCTAGGAGCCATTATTCTTTCTCAGGCATTGAGACTATCCACAATCCAGCAGAGAGTCTCACTCGATTCTCGCTTTTAAGCAACTTCCCGTCCTTCTCATAATAAATTCGAGCCTTTATATCTTCAGCAAGCATCACAGGCTCGGTCTCAGGAACGAATACGGTTCTGGACCTCACGCACCCTTTTGCGAAGAGCGGCACGACGCTTAGGATTCCTATCAGCAATAATCGCTTCATCGGGCTTGTTCCCTTCCCTTATGAAAACCCCTATAAGGGCTTCCAGGATGAGTTTTATAATAGGTCCCAGGGCTAACCACATGTCAGAGCTCCAGGGCCTTGACCTTGGTCCGTCCCGAGGTATAGCCCAGTGCAGCAAGGCCTACGACAATAAGGCCAACCAGGGTATGAATCCAGGAATTCTCAGGAACTGCAGCCAATGCCCCTGAAGCTGTTATAGCCCCAAGTATCATAGCCGCTGTCGAGAGCCAGAACTCGCTGGTCTTGTATCCAGGCTTTGTCGTGGACGGGACCGGAGTTACGATTACTTTCCTAGGAATGCTGCTACTCGGTACTTCGCTCATTGTCCATACTCCTTAATTAACCATAGCACAACGATAATCGTTACAGGGACCATTCCCCCTATGATCCCCCATACTCCAGCCTTGACCTGGAGCTTCCCCACCTTGACCTTGATATGGGTGATGGATTTATCCATATTACCCATCCACACCCCATATCTTTTAAGCTCAGCAAGTACATGTTCCTGCCACTTGCTCCAGCCATTACCCTGTGGGAGGTTTGCCATCCTTGGGTTCCTTTTTCTTCTCGCCTGTTCCAGGGTCCTTAGAAGGAGGGGGAGGAGTAATCTTCTTCAACATCTCCTCAAGATCATTCGCTGCCTTTCTAAGGCCAGCAATCTTAAGAGCCACATCCTTCGCGTCCCAGATCTGCTTACCGCAGATGATAACCTTCTTACCATCTAAGTCACCTATTCTAAGACTCGGTCCTTGCATTTTCAAGTCTCCTTAGCTTTCTACCTATATCCAAAGGCTTGGTTGTATCCAGGGAACTTCTGCATGACCATCTGAGCTATTCTTGGGTCAAACCACTTCTTCCATTCGTCAGGGTCACCAGGCTTAACTTTACCACAGCCCTCATGTGGATACTTGTTAAGATAGAGAGCGTCTGGGTCTTTAGCTGTGTTCTTCACATTCTTAAAGTCATGCGTAAAGGACTCCAGCTTCATCTCTGCATACAACTGCCCCATGACCATTGCTGGTTGGGCTTGAAACGTCTCGCATTGGACAAACGTCACGCCTTTCAACTGCTTCTGGTTTAGTACATTCATAACGCCAAAAGCCGACTGGCCAATGATTCCTCCAGAGGCAAAAAGCGTTTCAGCCTTCTGAATAATGTTTTTCCCTAATGGTACAACCGCTTCATCAAGAATAGGATTCTTGGAATGCTGTTTAAGGACACTTGCAAAGATATTCCGCAGGTCCCTTACCATGACAATCATATGCCCCTTTGGCCAAAGATGCTTAAACACCAAGACGTTATTCATCCATCCTCTGGACTTATCCATCACTTCTTGCCCGTCGAACTGCCACCATGTACTTGCCAAGGCCACCAGGGAATCCTTCATTCTCCCATCCCACAACGCCTTATCCTCCATAAGCAACCCCTTGATCTCTGGAGAATTGCTCCAAGCATGAGCTGCCACAGAGAGTACCTGACAGAGAGGACTCGTACTAGTTACATGCAGCTTAGGATTTTGGTTGAACACATTCTGAAGCAGCGTACTACCAGCACGAGGCATTCCTGTTAGACAATGCATTGTTAGTCCACCTGTGCAGCTAAGTTATCAAGCTCAGATTGCTTAGCGTCAACGTCAGCCTTCTCTGCCTCTAGTTTCTCAACCTGAGCCGTAATTTCATCCGATCTTGCCTTGTTCTTTTCGGCCAGATACGTCACTCTTTCTGGCTTTATCTCACGGAAGAACTTTCCACCAACTTTTGTTATGTCACCGATTGCCATTGTTTAACTCCTTACGCAGCACAAGAGACTATTTTAATGTCAGCCCCATTACTACGAATATAGACATAATTAGCGGCTACCCAGATGTCACCATTCTGTACCGAGCCAGCCGGGTTACCTCCGCTGCACAGCCTTGGGGCGGCACCTACTTGAAGGCTCTGAGCCAAGGCATTAGTTCCCTGTCCAAACTGAACTGCACCGTCCGCAGAAGCAACAATGTCTCCTGTCGAAGCATAACCCTGTGCAAAGGAACCCTTGCCCGAAGCCGTTATCGCATAGTCAGTAGTCCACCCTCTGGCAAAGGCCCCATTAGCAGTAGCACGAATAAAAGCATTACCTCCGTAACTCTCACAGTACCCCTGTGCAAAAGTGCCTGCTTGCTGAGCATTGATTTCCCCATGATATGCCCCGTAGCCTGCGACAAAACCTTGGGAAAAGGTTCCTGAAGAACCTGACTCTAGAATCCCTCCGTTCCTAGCGTAACCTTGAGCAAAACTGCCTGTGGTTGGGGCGTAGATTGTTCCATTGTATGAGAAACCCTGTGCGAAGCTACCTTGGCCCTTCGCGTCAATCTTGGCCGCAGCACTGTAAGCAAATACATACCCATGAGCGAAAGCACCCTTTTCGAATGACTGCAGCGTCGCAGTGTATCCTGTATTAGCTTTGACTTCACCTGCGATAAACCCAGGATCGGCCAGGACTAGGGTTTCTGTACCTCCTGCCGAGGCGAAACCTACAGCTCTTAACTTATCCACAAGAAAATTAGCTGTTTCATCAAGCTCATCCGCCCCCACCGCATTGGCGACTATGTTTATTCTATCAACTCTATCAAGTCCCATGGTTTACTCCTCACCAAACGCTTACACGAAGGTTGGTGTAGTTATTCCCTGCAGAAAGATTCTTCCCATGAATCGCCACCCCGCTTCCGACGATTACTCCTGGAAAGAGTCTTTCTGTATTCGCTGGGAGGGCAAAGTGATCTGTACTCCCGGCATCTAGACTTATAATAGCCCCATTATCCCCTACTGAGGCATGGACATAATGACATATCCTTGCAGGGGCAGTAACCACAGAGGCATAGGCATCTGCTCCAGCAACGTCGGCAGCATAAGCAGGGTTTCCTGAGGCAGGGACAACTTTAGCCCTGTCTGCCTCATCCCAGTCGTCCATGATCTCTACAGATGCCTTGATCGCAGCAGTGTTGATATCATCAGTCGCCAGGACAACTCTCTGAGACCCATTCGACTTGTTTCCGGAGTTCTTGTCAGTAGCCGAACCACCGACCTTAAACAGATTCACATTCGCACTCGACACACTCGACGATACCTCCGCGTTCAACTCCGCTGAGGTATGTTGATTCGTATGGAAGGATATCTCATCAAATACAATCCCTGCAAGGGTATTCGTCTCTGCATCAAACGCTATGCCTATGGCAGCGTAAGAGACTGCCGACGGATTCCAGCCATTCCCTGCAATCCCGTCATAGGAGGCATCGCCTATGTTAAACAGTAAAGTCTCAAAGACACCCGCCGTTAGGCTATCTCCAGAAATTCGCCATTCGTTGTAGTTAGAAGCGTCAGTCCCAAGCCGGACAAACGCGTAGTCTACATTCGTAAGGACAGACAGGTAAAGAGCCGTTTGGATTAAATCATGCGGACTAGGACCTCCAAGGTCAATAGTTGTAATAGTCTTCTCAATCCCTGCAAAGACCGTATTCGCATCACCGTTGACCTTGTCAAACTCAAGGGCGTCAGTCCCTAGGACATGCTTCTTCGTAGTAGCCAGGTTGAGAGTATCATTCCCAAGAGCCGCCCATCCTGTTACCACGTTCATGCTATCCAGAAGGTGATGTTGCTCCGGAGCCACCTGCAAGGCCCCGAAGTTAGACAGTCGCAAGATGTCATAATCCCCTTCATCCGAGGTCAGGTGAGCAACATCCGACTCGTGCAAGGCCAGCAATGCCACCCCTGTATCCGTAGCTCCTACTACTCCGTCAATAGCCTTTCCTAGCCCTGTCGCTGACACCGCAAGGTACTCAGCAATGGACCTCAGTTGCCCATGTATATTCCCGTCTGGATCAGCACCAGCTCCAACTGCACCGAACTGGGTGTCATCAGTAGCCAGGGTCACGGCCTGAGCCGAAGTCATGACTCCTGTCCCTACCCCTAACAAAGTCTCCAGAGCAGCTAGTCGGTCTCCTAAATACCTCTGTTGCCCGTGGAGAACTCCGTCTATGTCGGCTGCTGTCCCGACTGCACCAAAATGGGGGTCATCTGAGAGGATGGTTATGATCAGATTCCCGTGGTCATTCACCTGTAACGGCCCAACGTCTCCGTCTGTAATAGACTGAGGCACTGACTGGTACAGTCCTCCGACAAGCATATGGGAGGAGGTATCATCCGTCCAGTCCGCGTCATCGACGTACACAGAGGCACCTATCAGCCCAATTGCGGTGTTAAGGTCGTCATCCCTTGTCCTTAACTCCCCGGCGTTATTGACCTGGAGGGGTGAGTAGTCAGCCGTAGTATCCACAAGGGACGCCCTTACGTCCGTCCTCACGGCTAATGGAAGACTCCCATAGTCCCCTGAGGCATGTACCTCGTCATCCTTATAAGCCCCCACTGTATACAACGCCCCTGTCGCACTTATCTGCAGATTCCCATAATCCCCGTCCGTATCACATAACGCCGCGAGGACGTCATTCCTAACACCCCCCACAGAGATAAGCCAGTCCCCTGACGCTGCCGCAAGGTCTTCTGCAAAACTACTTCCGCCACCACCAATCATAACCATGATCTTCTACCTTAACCTTCCTGGATCACGGTCATATAGGTATTAGCCGCAGCATAGAACTGAAGCTCGTCTAACTCGTCATGACCGCCGATGAACTCTAATGCAAGGGAACCTAAAGGATCATGAGCATTGGTAGCCGTTCCACTGTTCATGAATATCCCATTAGCGTGAGGCCTGAGAGTAACTTTTCCTGTAGTAGCCAACAACGCCGTCCCTAACAAGGTCTCCAGTGACTTTGACGTTGACCCTACCTGGACCCTTGTAATCGTCGGCTTGATCCCTGGTATCCCCCCGTGTGATGCATTTCTTGGATGTTTAGGCATGTTAAACCTTTCGGATAATCCATTCTATGGATAATCATCTAAATAGCATGTCAGCCGGGAATCCTTGCTTCGGCTCATTGCGGGAGTTAAGCTCAGTCAGGGCATGGACGAGGGACAGAGGGTCATTAGCGTGTTGTTCCTGTTTGACTTCTTCCCTGGTCCTGGTTAGTTTCCAGAATTTGAGCTGCATGGACAGAGCGTCGATCAGATCATCAAACGCCCCCAGGGGAAAGGACAACAGCTCATTCACAAGCTCAACCATCCACTTTCTAAACAACAACTGCCTGTTGGACATTATCGGCTGGAGTCCCTGGATCCTAGTCTCCTTAGCACGTTTCCCGTGGGTGATACCCTCAATCACAAAGTGGAAGTCTTCAGCCTTCATCTTTTCCTTGACCCAATAGAGGAGCGTGTTCTGATAGGCTATTGCCTCAATCCCTACCCGAATAGAACCCCATTTCCTGACTTGTCGGAATATCTCATCGATCACCTCCCCAGGATTAGCTCTCTTCCTCCAGTAGTCCAGGACGTAAGTCCCCTCACCATACAAATGCTTCCCGACAGTAATAACCACGTTATAGTCAGGTTCCTGTTTTTTGATGTTATCAGGATCCCCCGCGACATCCACCGTGGTATAGACCATAAGATTCTGCGGCTCGGTCTCGTAGTACATCATCCATTCCGGCTTGAAGACCATATCCGCCCCACGCATTGGCTCGTTCATGTACAAGCAGGAGTACATGTAAGGACCCATTGTAGCCTTGATCTTGTCAAGGGCCTCCTGGGGGAATCTGGACGGATACAACGGAGTCCCTTTCTCATCCACAACCTTGAGTTCATAGCTGATGTACGTAAGCTCGTTGTTGTCAACGTAGGACAAAAGGTCCAATTCCGCCCATCTTGTCCCCACGACAAGCCTCTGACTCAGCATCAGATCATCCATCAACGGAGTCGCCAGTTTGTGCCATCCAATCGCCTTCGCGATGTCATCCGCACTCGGAGCAATAGCCTGTTCGGCCATGTCCTCAAGCTCCGGAGCGACTGTATCATCCTCGATAATCAGTCCATAATGCCTGGACGTCACTTGCGTCCTGGCTCCTGCAGCCTCAAACGTACTTTCATCAAAGTCACGGGGGCGGCTAAGGCAAAGTGACTCAGCTTTCCAAGTACACGTGGAGTCCGGCAGGACTTCAGGGAACAGGATTTTAAAGAGTTGATTCTTCTTAACCGCCCCAGCGATTCTTTTTAGTTTAGCACAGGCATTCGTGTAGGTGTTTTGTGTGAGGAGGACCTTTACATTGGGGTTCCTGACGGCTCTCCATAAGGGGTAGGAGCAGGAACAAACAGTCGTCTTCAGCCAGCCTCTAGGAAGCGTGATCTTGAGTTGTTTGATCCCCTTCTCCTTAATGTACTCCAATTCAGCAAGTAACTCCTTCTCTCCATACCCCACCTTCTTCTGCTTCTCAGCCCGCTCCTCCAACAGAGGAGTAAGGACCTCCACATACCTCTCCCAGGGGAGTCCCAGGCCCTTATACCCGTCATAGAGCTCAAGAACCATGCACAACGGCTTATGGATATCCTTATCAAGCCAGTCGAATCCAAGAACCCCCTTGGCGAAGAAGTAGAGACTCCTAAGGGCCTTCTCCCTGAGCTTCTTAATCATCTTTGGGTTCATCTCAGGCATTTTCCAGCAGCCTCTCAATCTTCTGGTCCTTGTCAAAGACAACAACGGCATCTAGTTCAAGGTCAGCAAGGACATATCCGGCTAAGTCAGCTACAAGTCCATCCCCTTCAGCCAACTCCTCAAGTTCCTCCATGTTCTCCCTGAACATAGTCATAATCTTGTCCCTAAGGGAGATGAATTGTGCTTCATCTGGAGTCATTTTGGCCATTAGGAGGACTCCTGAAGGGCGACTTCTAGGATATTTACCTGTTCCGCGTTAATCTGGACGTTTATGTCCCCTGAGCCACCCCTCTCAGCTTTCGCAATCCCCACTCTGTCCAGAATCTGATTCGCGGAATTCTGCTTAACCCTCTCATCACTCGAAACAAGAAGGTCTACGTGGACCTGAGCTGCATCCTCCGCCGCGTCAGCCAGGACATTCTTAGCCTGGGACAGGGAAGTAGCGAGTCCCTCGTCAGACTTCTTCTCTATCTGGTCCCTTCTCCTGGCCAGTTCATCCTGGAACTTAGGAGAATTGATAATAAGGCCGATTCCAACTGGGCTCATTCCCATCTCAAGGGCGATTTCATTCCTGGAGAGCCCCTGAAGAGCAAGGTCCCGGATCTTGAAGTGTCTCGGCAGGAGTCTGTTAATCTTATTTCCCATGTTTCCTGGTTCTCTTATTCTTCAGAACCCTCCACAAGACTAACGACCCGGCCAGGGCCTTCGCACGCCTCGCGAGTCTAGAGTACATCTCAAAAATTAGATAGATCGTGAGATTTCCCAAGTAATTATAAAGGGGGGGGGGGGAGGGGGGTGAAGGCTTATTAGCATTGACATCATTGATACGTATTAGGTATGATTCGTCGGGCCACGTGGAAGGGTAGGGGGGTGGGAGATTATCCTTGACATGGTGGTGGTGGGTGGGGTATGGTCATGGGGCAATCATGACTGTCATAATGGCAGGCTATGGTTCCGAGAATTCCTAGTAAGGGGTAGAATGTCATTAACTAGGTGTCCAACTTTTCATAAGTCGTGCTATATCCTAGGCTTATGAATTTCATCTTTTCGCTTGCACTATAATAAGGGCAGAATCATCGGTGGCCCGCTAGAGGCTACCCTAGACGCTATTTGACAATGAGGAGATTATCATGGCTGAGTCAAAGGATGTGGTCGAAATCCGCGAAGATGGTGTATCGGCTACGCATGTGTTTAAGCATTCGGTAGATGGCAAGGACGCGGAATCGTCGTATGTTGTCTATGACTTGTCCGACGAAGGTGCGGAACTCTGCGTGACGGAAGAGCCTACGCGACACGAGACAATACACCTTCGGAACCAGCAAGCACGGACAAATGCCAGAAACGCGACTGCGGGTTCCATGCGGGCCAAGGGCGGAACGAAGGACTACGTAGCCGAGATATCTTGGGCAATGAAGAATGAACTGGCCCAGTTTACGGCTGCGGCAACGGGCGGACCGATTACCACGAAGGCGTATCTGAAAGGTGTAAGATTGCAGATGAACGTAGCAGACTAACAACCGAATACGTACCAAGGACGCAACAGGCTCGGATGCTCTACCGGATGTCCGAGCCTATGACGGGAAATCTAAGGAGACTACCATGAAGACTAGGCATTATGAAGTGTTCCAGCGTCTACTGGGCGAGGCTACAAAACAGGAACTATCCCTGGTAGATGAATTGCTCGCACAAACAATAACAAACGCCGACGCATGGGACGTCCTTACTCACTAAGACAGATAATTAGGGAATGAGGTCATCCTCCAACGTTGCGACGTAGCGAGCGTATAGTCCCATAACTCTATAACGCTATAACGGTTAGTTACGGGTACCCCTTCCCCTGGCCATGCTGTTGTTATTAAAAAAAAAATAAAAAAATAAACAGTAGTAGGAGATCAGGGTGAGAGACTCAGGGAGTAGGCATGACGGACCAAGGGGTATAGGAAACTAACCGTTATACGGTTATAGGGTTATGGGCTTATGGGACTATGTTGTCTAGGAGTCGCGACTTGGCAGGGAGTCGGGCCGGGTACGTTGATAGGAAGGTGGGAGTAGGGTAGAAGGAGTTTAGATATGACCAGCATTAGTGCAAAGGCGGAGTGCCCTAAGTGTAGAGAACCCTTGACCAGGGACAGCGTGGTGGATGTATGGACGGCGGGGTCAAAGGAGACTCCGAGACTGAAAGAGGAGCATACATGTCCAGGGTGTGGGTTGTCGTTGGTGTGCGAGTATTGGTTCACGAGAACGACTGTGGTTGAAGGGGTGACTAGCACAGGAGAACGACTGCCATGAGTAACGAGAAAGAACAGGACTGGTATTTCACCTTCGGGAGTGGTCATACTCCTAGCGGGAGGCCTGGACTGTCGTTGAAAGGTTTAGCCTGGAGGAGGTACTATGATAGTCCATAAAATGGATTATCATGGGGTTCTAGGAGGGAGTTAGGAGCGTGAGAGAATGACCAGGGACAGACAAAGTGATAGAATAACATGGGGAAGCCCATCGCCGGACGTGTGTCAGTTATGCGGCGTGACGATTGGAGAGGTATTTATAGACGCCAGTCTGCACGGGCTAGGCTGGGCCTTGGTGTGTCCTGGGTGTCACCATCAACACGGGAAGGGACTTGGGACAGGAAGGGGACAAAAGTACGAGAAACAGGGCGAGGAATGGGTTAAGGTAGAAGGGTGAGAAAGGGCTAGGAACATGCACATAGACGACTGGGAAGGATGGATGGTGTTTGACCTTGACATGAGTGAACCCCTGCCCCTGGGGAGTCCGAGAGTGTACAAGGACAGGGAAGAGGCAATAATAGACGCAGGTACATGGAGGTCCTTGTTCGGAGGGAGGCAGTATCCACGGGCCGAGGCCAGAAAGGTGGTGATGGCGTGACCCTTGTGATACTGAGTATCCTAGGAGCCTTCTTAGGAGGTATGGTCCTGGTAAGGAGCATGGACAATGTAATATCCTGCATAGCCTTCGCATGCGTGGGAGGCCAGGTATGGTCCCTGGTGAGGGAGATAGGAAGAGTGTGGAGATGACTAGGAAGAAGGTAAGAACATTCTGGTGGGTTGTGTGGGATAGAGAGAAACAATACATCCTGCCTTATCCACCCGAATCGACCAAGAAGGCAGCTTGGAAAAACTGTCGGGCTATGATGTCCCGATCCAAAGCGAGGTTTCTTGTCTGTCGGAAGTTGGAACCAAGGAAGGTGGTATTAGCATGAGACAAACAGCAGGCGTGGATGTTGTAATGGGACGAGCCTCTATGATAGCCAAGAGGGAGGGACTTCAGGCAGTAAGGACACAGCATGTCCTCCTGGCCCTTGTCATGGGTGAGGGCGGAGGGAAATTGGTCCTGGGAGAATTAGGAGTAGAGAGGCGAGACATGGTACAGGCTTATACTAAGGTATTCAAGAGAATCCCGGACCTTAGGGAGATATGACTATGACAGTGACTCAGACAAAGGAACAGGCGAGGTATGAGCAGGGTTGGTTGGACTGTTCGAGGAAGAGGGAAAGGAAGTTCCTTGAGGGATGGACTGAGAGTGAGAGGAAGTCTTACTCGGATGGCTACAGTGACTGTTTGAGAGAGGAGTCGGTATGAAAAAGATACCCTACGTCTATCCCCTAGACGGGACTGTGAACAAGTGGAGGGTGTTTATCAGGCATCAGGGGAGGCAGGTCTTTGTAGGAGACTACAGGGAGAGGGTGAATGCGTTTATTGCTTATAACAAGGCAGCGTTTGATCTTAGACAGGGGCTTTTGACGTTGCAGAAGAGAAAGAGGGTGTTGAAGGAGAAAATTCTGAAGGTGCGGGAGGAGGATGAGTTGGACAAGGCGATTGATGTCCTGGCCCTTGGAGGGAGTGGGAGTGAGGGTAGGAGTGGGAGCAAGACTAGTGAGAAGCTCCTCAGTGAGAAGATATTCGGGAGTGGGAGTGAGAGTGAGGAAAAGACCTGATACCCGGTGTCTTTTTGCCCAGGTGTCCAGTGAAAAAAAGTGGCCCGTAACCCCCGCTACTACCGGGGGTTATGAATTTCGTATTTTGGCTTGACTTTTCTTGCTATAATGACATTGGGAGGGGAGTTTTAACCGGCAGGAGCTTGGGCATGAACGAAGAACAAAGAAAAGCGTGGAGAAGTGTCTTTGACAGGGCGAGCGATGGGGAGAGGTTTGTGATGTCAAAAAGCCTTCCCTTGGACCCAGGCCTGCATGTTCTTTGGATGGTGGATGTTATGCAAGTCTTAGGTGACTCCACAATGGCGAGCTTGGAGAGTGATAATGATCCTAAGTGAATGTAAGGTGGCTTATAAAGCAGGGGCTTATGAGTATAGTCAGCATACGTTGTCGGGGATTCACTTTGTGAAGGTGTTTGTAGGCTCACCCCCCAGGATATGCACCTGGGCTGCGGTGGAGGGGAACTCATGGGAGATGATTCCCTTGACGATTACTCTAGAGGAAGCCTGTGAGTTTATTGATGACGCATTGGAGAGGGAGAAGGAGCGAGTGGGATGATAAGGATTAAGCATAAGACGCCTTTGAGGGCGGAATTGTGGTATGAGCAGCATAGGCTGGGAGTGGTAGAGAGGACAGGGCAAGGGAAGAGGGAGCTGTATTTATTGATGGAGAAGTTGCTCCCTGGTGATATGCTTAATGAAATAACGCTCGAGGAGG
>SDBT01015007.1_pt1 | contig 12328 bp, 11 predicted proteins | sample 2277101 | NCBI WGS metagenome assembly SDBT01 (sample SAMN10404973, study PRJNA504765) | marine sediment metagenome | isolation source: marine sediment core GS10_PC15, 103 cmbsf | place: Arctic Ocean: Southern Knipovich Ridge | collected 2010
CGGGCGAGAGATTCCTTGATTAATATCTCTCACAGACTCGCAACAACCGTGCCCGTGTTTGAGGTGTCATAGCCGCCCAGTTGGCCGACAAGCTTCTTGAATGCCTGCGATCGCATTACATTCAGCATCAGCTGAATCTTGTTGTCTTCAAAAAAATCCTCTGCAATCACCAGGTCATATTCTTCCGTCACAATCGGGACAAAGTCCAGATCCAGGGCCTTGGCCGCCGCATATATGCCAAGGCCTGCGTCTGCCGCACCGCTCAGCACGTTTACTGCCACGGCCATGTGGGTAAATTCCTCCTGGCCGTAACCCCTGATGGCGTCCGGCTTGATGTCAAGCTCCTGGAGCCGGTAGTCCAGCAAAATCCGTGTGCCCGATCCTGCCTGTCGGTTCACAAAGGAGATGTCGTCTCTCTCCAGGTCCTTGATCCCGCCGATTTTTTTCGGGTTGCCTTTGGGCACTATGAGGCCTTGCTCGCGAAAGGCCAGATTGACCAGTTTGACCGGCAAGTCAGGAAGGTAACGCTTGATGTATGAAATATTGTATGTGCCGTCTTTGATGTCCAGAAGGTGAGAGCCCGCGCAATGACAATACCCGTCCCTTAAGGCAATCAATCCCCCCATGCTTCCCACGTTGCTCGAAGAAAGGCCAAAGCGACAATCGGCAACCTTCATCTGATTTGCCAACACGTCCAGGGTGTTGTCGTGGCTTCCCACCACAACCACGGTGTTTTCAATCTCGGCCAAGTCCCTCAACAGTTCTGCCTCCACTTCCACGCCGGCATGGAAGCCTTCCACATGGCTGGGAATTCGGATGATCCCGTCCGCCTCGGTCAGTGTGGTCACAGAGCCTGCGCCCCGAGGAAGAGACGAGGCCACAATGGTATCTTTAACCCGGCCAAGCTTTACCCGCACAAATTCCTCCATGCCCAGATTTGACGCCATTTTTCTGGCGGTGCGGACCTTTACCGTGGGCCGTTCGGGCCCCTGGATGCCGAGCATCCTACAAATAAGCGGCTTGACAAAGGTCTCAAAGGCCATGATGGCGGAAACCGTGTAACCCGGATTCCCGACGGCCGGCTTGTTGTTGATAACGCCCAGCACGGTCGGCTTTCCAGGCATCATGGTTACTCCGTGAACAAGCACCTCGCCCAGCTTGCGCATGACACTTGCCGTGTAGTCTTCAGAGCCTGCCGATGACCCGGCACTAACAATCACTATGTGTGCGTCACTGTTTGCGGCCTTCTGTACTGCATCCAGGATCTGATCAAAGTCGTCAGGCACAATTGGGTGGGTGAGATATCTGCCGCCGCACGTCTCGACCAAGGCCCCCAGAATAGCCGAGTTACTCTCAACCACTCGCCCTGGGGCAGGCGTGTCATCACCAACGTCAGCGGGCGCTATCAATTCCGAGCCCGTGGGAATAATCACCACACCGGGTTTTTGTTTGACCGCCACATTGAAAACACCACCGTTTAGCAGGGCCCCGACCTCATAGGCAGTGATGAGGTGATTCTGGGGAAGGATCAGTTCTGTTGCCACGATGTCTTCGCCCACCCTGCGAACGTGCTGCCAGGGATAGGAAGCGGACTCGATCCGCACAGTTTCATCGTCCACCGTGATCACGTGCTCGATCATGATGACCGCGTCTGTTGCCGGTGGCATCATCTGGCCGGTGTTGACGAAAAAGGCATCGCGGCCTACACGCAACTGTTTTGGCCGATCCACGGTGATTCCAAAGGTCGTCTCTGCCAACACGGCAATGCCGTCCATGGCCGCTGCATGGTAGCTCGGAGCAGACAACCTGGCAAAGACCGGCCTTGCCGTCACTCTGCCGGCTGCTTCCTGGACAGAAACGGTCTCTTCTTGAAGGCACCGGTCAAGATCAAGGCGGCTGAACAAAAGCTCCTTGGCTTCATCGGCCGGTTTCATCTGCAGGTAGATATTGCGTTTACTTCCCATTGAACTTCCGGCCCCCGAAAATCTTTTCACATTCCCGGTCGGCAACCTTCACGACCCTTGATTTCAACAGCTTGTAGTCCTTGAGCAGTTGCTTGCCGGTCGGTGTCAACACAGAGCCGCGACCTTTGCCACCGCCGGGCCTTGTAGTCACAAGCGTCATCCCAAGCCGCTGTTCCGTGGATTTCACGCGGCCCCAGAGTGCCCGGTATGACATCTTGAGCTCCTTGGCCGCCTTGTTCATGGAACCGAGCCGCTCGATCGCCTCGAGCATGCGCACCCGGCCACCCCCGAAGATAATCTTGTCGTGCTTATCATTGATCCAAACCTTTGTAAGAACTTTCATAGGCGTCCCTCCAAACGTGTCGAGTGCTTAGGGCTTGCGAAAAAGGATTAACAAGTTGACAGGAGAGCCTCTGGTTCATTACGCTCGATACTCTCGAACGTTCATGAGACCTTTGAAAAATGTTCAATTTTGTTCAAGGCCAAGGCAGGCGAAACTTTTAACCGCAGGAATACATTGAGTATTTCGAGGATTAAAATTTGGGCCTAACGCCAGCATTGGGCGAAAGGGGGCATTTTTCAAAGGTCTCTTTATGTATACCAGAAGGTATGACAACGTGCCAGGGTATTTTGGGTGCTGTTAATGCACATGCAACAAGTAAGAATCGTGATTTTTGACTGCGACGGGGTCATGTTTGACTCAAAAAAAGCAAACGAGGCGTACTATAACCACATTCTTGAACACTTTGGAAAGCCGCACATGGACAGCCTCCAGTGCGAATACGTGCACATGCACACGGCAGAAAAATCCGTGGCGCATCTGTTCAAGGATGACCCCCGGCTGCCCCAAGCCCTAGCCTACCGTGGCCGGATCAACTACTTTCCCTTCATCCCCGTCATGCGGATGGAGCCATACCTGAAAGATTTTCTTCGCTTTCTTCGCCCCGTCTACAAGACGGCCATATCCACCAACCGCTCAGACACCATGGGTCGCGTGCTTGAACATCACGGGCTGGAAGGTTGTTTTGACATGGTCGTGTCATGCCTTGACGTGAAACACCCCAAGCCGGACCCCGAGTCTCTCATAAAGATCCTGGACCACTTTGGCCTTTCTCCTGAACAGGCCATCTATGTCGGGGATTCTGAGATTGACGAATTGGCCGCAAGGGCTGCGCAAATACCTCTGGTGGCCTACAAGAGCAAGAACCTGTCAGCACCCTACCACGTGGAGCACTTCAAAGAAATTCAGGCGTTGTTGGAGGAAAAATAGTGTGACCTGCCCTAGATCGTCAACACCGCCAGTATCACGGTTTGCTTGTCGCCGTGGCACCGGACCAGGTGGGGAACAGTTGAATCGTAGTAGATGCTGTCGCCGGGATAAAGCACTTCTGCGTGGTCTTTCAGCGTAACCTCCATGGCCCCTTCCAGGACGAAGATAAACTCTTGGCCGGAATGGGCAGACACCTCCTTTTTTACCTCAGAAGGCACCAGAGTCACCATAAAGGGTTCCATGTGCCGGTCTTTTTTGTCCGGCGCCAGAGACTCATACGTATAACCATATTGGTCCCCCTGGGCAGAGGTGTAGCGCGAGATGACCCTGCGTTCGTCTTTTCTGACCACAGTGAAAGGCTTCACCTCGCCGGTGGAGATAAACCGGCCCAGCTTCATGTCAAGGGCCTTGGCCATCTTGATCAGCGCACCCAGCGGGGGGGCCACTTCTCCTTCCTCGATCTGCCCTAGATACTCCGGGCTCAGGCCGGTTCGCTGGCTTACGTCTTCAACGGTCAGCCCTTTTTCGTCCCGGACCATACGAACCCGCTCGCCAATAGAGACCGATTTATCCACCTCTTTGTCCCCTGGAATTTGGCCCTTGCCTCTTTGGTCCTTTTCAGAAGAGAACTGGCCAATATCTTCCAAGAAATCCTTGTACGCGTCTTCCGGCCTTTTGTCGTCAGCCATCATCGAAGTCTCTCCTGATTACCTGAATTGAGGAATTGCGGCCCTACGTTACTGCCTTAAAGAACGCTTCCAGCCCCTTCATGCTGTCCACATTGTAGGCCTCGTGCGAATTAGTGCCTTGAATAATCTTTCGAAGCAAACCGGCCAGGACCTTCTTGGGTCCCACCTCAGCAAACACCTCCGTTTGGTCGTCCGCCATCTTGCACATCGAATCATACCATCTGACAGGGCTGCACAGCTGGTCGGCCATGACCTTCCTGATCCCCGCTGGGTCTGATTCCTCAGCCGCGGTCACGTTAAACACCACCGGCGGATCAGGCTCATTAAAAGGGATCTCTTCCAAAAACGCCGCAAAATCCTTTTCCGCCCCCCGGATAAGCTCGCTGTGCCACGCCCCGCTCACCTTGAGTGGTACCGATCTTGCCCCGCGGCCCACGGCCAATTCAGAGGCGTATTCGACCGCCTCTGGTGAGCCCGTAATGACGATCTGTTCGGCGGTGTTGTGATTTGCAACGGCCACAGTGCCCTTTTCCTTGGCCTCATCAACGATCTCGCGCACCGCATCGATCTCCAGGCCAATGATGGCGTGCATGGCGCCCTTGTGTTTTGTGGACTCGCGATGCATCAACTGGCCCCTCTTGAGCACGAGCCTGAATGTGTCTTCGGAGGTGACCACCTTTGAGGCCCTCAGCGCGCTGTATTCTCCAAGGCTGTGGCCCGCTGTAACATGGGCCTTGACCCCCTCCTTTTCAAGAACTGCAAGACAGGCCAGGTTCACCGCCGTCACAGCCGGCTGAAGGTTTACCGTAAGGGTCAGCTCTTCCATGGGGCCTTTGAAGCACAGCCTCGAGATGTGGGCCTTGGCAACCTCATCGATCATGTCAAAGAGCTCGCGGACAAAATCGTATTCCTCGTACAGGTCAAGCCCCATACCCACAACCTGGGACCCCTGCCCGGGAAACAGAAAAGCAGTCTTTTTCTTCAACACATCCCTCCGTGTTCTTTTTTCAACACTGGTTATTCGTCATCGTTCTCTTCATCCAGGCTGAAGAGCTTACGTGTTATGTCCAGATAAAGAGATTTCTTGTCCTTGTGGTGGCCGCTTCGCTTCAAGAACAGCGTGGGGTGATGCATGATCTTGTTCACCAGGGCTGCTGTCAAACGGTCAATGGCGGCCCGGTCCTGCTCAGAGGCCGAGCTCAAAGAGGAAAACGTCTTTTTGAGTTCCCTTTGCCGAATCTTTTCAATTTTATCCCTCAGGGCCACAATGGTGGGAACCACATCCAGGCCCCTAAACCACCTGTGAAACTGGATCACAGAGGCGTCTACGATGCGCTCGCCCCTGAGTGCCTCTTTCTGCCGCTGGTCGATGTTTTCCTGGATTGCACCCTGAAGGTCGTCAATGTCGTACACGTACACGTTGGCAATGCGGTTGATCTCGGGGTCTATATCTCTGGGCACGGCAATGTCAATGAAAAAGAGCGGCCGATTCTTGCGGGCCCGCATGATTCCCTTGAAATCGTCAGGCACCAGTATATAGCTTGGGGCGCCTGTGGAGCTGATGACAATGTCTACCTGCTTGAGGTATTCACGGACTTCGTCGAACCTGATGGCTGTGCCCCTAAATCTTTCGGCAACCTCGAGGCCCCGTTCAAAGGTTCGGTTTGCGACAAATATGGGCCTGACGTGATTTGTCACCAGGTGCTCCACTGCCAGTTCTGCCATCTCGCCCGCACCGATGAGCAACACGGACTTTTCTTCCAGCTCACCAAATATCTTGCGGCCCAACTCCACTGCCGCATAGCTGATGGAGACCGCATTGTCGCCGATGCCAGTTTCGGTTCGCACGCGCTTTGCCACTGAAAAGGACCGGTGCATGAGCCGATTGAGCACCACACCGCAGGTGCCAAACTCCGAAGCCTGCTTGTAGGCGTCCTTGATCTGGCCCAGGATCTGAGGCTCACCCAGGACCATGGAGTCCAGGCTGGAGGCAACGCGAAAGATATGGCGCACCGCCTCATCGCCGTCGTGCACGTAGAGTGCTTCCTCAAAGATGTTGCGGGGCGTTGACTTGAATTCTGCCAGAAAGTCCTTGACCCCTTCCACGGCACTGGCCACATCGCTTGCGGCCAAGAGAAACTCCACGCGGTTGCACGTGGAAAAAAGCACCATTTCATCCACGTGTGCTGCCTTTGGCAGGGTCTCGAGCACTTTGGGGGTGTCTTCAGCGGAAAACGCCAGCCGCTCCCGCACCTCCACGGGCGCTGTCTCGTGATTCAACCCCACCACAATTATCTCCCTCTTTTCCGTGGTCATATTATTCAAAGTTTGACGGATTTACCCCAAAAACCGCAGGAAAAACGTGGACGCCAGGACCACGAATCCTGCAATTGTCATGATGGCGGCCCTCCTGCCCTGCCACCCCACGGCCAGTCGCTCATGGAGCAGGGCGGCAAACACCAGCCAGGTGATCACCCCGAGGATCTCCCTCGGGTCCCAGGTCCAGAACCGGCCGGACACCACCTGTCCATATATGGCGCCCGTAATGATCCCGAAGGTCAACAGGGGAAACCCAACGATCAGGCACGAATAGCCCATGGAATCAAGGAGTTTCAGGGAAGGGAGTCGCCGAAAGAAAAACCCGCGCTTCTTGTCCTTGATGGCGCTTTCCTGAATCAGGTACAGGATTCCCACCAGACAGGCTATGGCAAATGCCGCAATTCCCAGGATCAGGGTCCCTATGTGAAACGTCCGCCACAACCCCTTGAACAGCGGCGCCAGCTCCACCGGCGGCCCGGGCAGGATCGCGGCAATCACCGTGCACAGCGTGGCCACGGGCGCCACAAGGGCCCCGAGAACCATGAGGTTGAATTTGATCTGAAGTATGAGAAACACACCAACCATGGCCCATCCAAACGAGGACAGGGTCTCATGGAAGTTGTGAATCGGAAGGTGGCCGGATTCAAAGAACTTGAGTGCGATGACGCCGGTGTGAAAAGCGAATCCCGCCCAAAGCAGGATCATCGCCACTCTGTACACGGCCCGTTTTTGAAACACAACATAGCCCTGATAACCCAGCGAGCTTGCAATGTAACATGCCATTGCCAAACCAAACAAAAGGCTCATGGCCCGTCCTTTCCCTACTTATGGATGAAATCCTAAAAAGTCTAGCCCGTCAACCCCTCACACGTATAGTCCTTGCCCAGCACGCTCACAAGCAATTGGTCCGCCTCTCCTGTGCGATTCTCCCTTATCATGTCCAGGAGCCCATCATTGAGCAAGCGCTCAAACAACTCTTTGTGGGCCTCTGGGCTCTTTGCCTCAGCCTTGAGCCTTTTGCGGATGGCCCCCATCAGGCTCAACAGCTGCGCATATTCCGGCCCGAAATCCCTTTCCAGCCCCCTTCGTATCCATCTGGCCACAGCCGGGCTCTTGTTTGATGTAGAAACGCAAATCAGCAGGTCGCCTTGACGCGCAGTGGCCGGAATGACAAAGCTACACGCCTCCGGGCGGTCGGCAATGTTGCACAGGACCCCAAGCCTTTCCGCATCCTGGCTGATCTTCTGGTTGGTGTCTTCGTCGTCGGTGGCACCGATGACGAGAAACTTGCCCTCAAGGTCGGATGATTCGTACTGCCTGAGCCTCAGCTCAATGAGCCCGTCTGAGGCAAGGCCCTCGAGGCGATCGCCCGCATCTTGGGCTATGACCAAAACCTTTGCCCTGCATTCGACAAGGCCCTTGACCTTCCTCTCGCCTACCCTGCCGCCCCCCACCACAAGACAGTGCTTGTTCGCAACGTCCAAGTTTACCGGATAATAGCGCATGACAGCAGTATCTACAACACAGACTTTGCGCGTGCCACCGCACCGTCAAAGTCCAGAGCGATCCTTCTCTAGAAATCCTCCCGCCCCACACCCACAAACTCCAGGGCCTTTTTCCATACGGGGCGCTTGCTGCTGCCCACGCGCAAGAGAACGCCCAAGAGCCAAAGCAGCGGAAGAGGCTGGGTAACCGGTCTGACCCGGTCTGCCTTGATGGCCTGGATAATGCCGTCACGGTCCTTTTCGGCCTCCACCAGCGAATAGGCCCGCCCGAACTGGTCCGGCAAATGAGCGTCCGATGTGCCCACCACGGGAAGGCCGTACTTGCGGGCAAGCCGCACTGCCGGCCTGTTGAAGTTTATCCAGGTATGATAGAAATGAGAGTATTCTATGGCATCAAACACGTGAGGGGTGGCTTGCACCTGTCCGTTCAGGCACGTGGGAGAAGGGAAGCATGGGTGGGGTGCAATGACCAGATTGTCTTCGGCCTTTTGTTCCAAGAGCTGTTCAAAACTGCTGAATCGGCCGCTCTCAAAATCCATGTTTATCAGCAGCACGTGTTTAGTCCTGATGGTCGCCTCAACCCCGGGCAACAACACAATATCCCTGTCTGCCGCATACGATTCGAGCGCGGGGCTGTGTGTTATCGTGTTGTGATTCGTAATAGCGATGGCATCAAAACCCCTTTGCCGAGCCTGGTCAATCAGTTCGCGGGCCGAGTAGGACACCCTGTCTTCCGGGTCTTCTTTCGTGTGGATATGAAGATCAACCTTCAGAGTTTTCATCTTGGCTGCTTCTCCTGATAACGGTAAGAATCCTAATAATTGCCATGATATAGCAATGCGGCCCGTTACGCAAACCAAAAATGTGAGGAGGCACGCCCCCACTGGCTTCCAGTTGTTTTTCCATATCGAATATCTGCCCGCAGAAGTTTACCGAAATTTTCAGTTACCTCCATATTCTGCGGTTCATGCCGGCTTCGCCAAGTTAGTCTCCATTCACGAATACCCGCGGAGAACGCCGCATCGGGCCAAAATATGCCATTTATGGACGGAAACAAATTAGTCCTTTAGCATCTGCTGTTTATGCCGACAAGAAGGAAAAAGTCACGTCTTGTGCGCCCCCACAAAAGCTGCCATAGGGACAGCAGGCCGGGAATTGTCCAGGGCTCATCACAGTCGGACTTGGTCAAAGTCGGAGCCGCAAATGCCAGAGCTGGAGAAAGTAGGGCCTAAGGAGATTACGGAGCTCTATGCAGGTGTTTTTAAGGTGCCTTTTGATGACGATGACGGCTATGCAGAGGCAATCATGTGCGGCGTGTATGAAGACGGTCAGAGCATGTTTGCCCGCAGCACAATCGAATACGAACCAAACGGGCTCCCAGCCCTTATTCGGCTGTGCAAGCAGATCGAGACTGAGAAGGGGCTTTCCTGGCGCCTGGTGAAGTTCGACAAAGACGGACTACACGAGATGGACAAGCTGCTGTGCGAAGAGTACCTGGACTGGCTTGACAACAGGATGCTCGTCTGAGTCCCCCGCCTTCAGCTCTCACCTCTCTTTTCCCAACGCCTTCAACCCCACCTTTTGCCAGGGGGGGGGACGTCCACAAAATTATAAAATTCGTTGTAAAGCGTTGCCTGGTACGCACTCAGCAGCAGGTTATTTTCCGGTGGGGGGGATCTATCTCTCGCAGGCGCAGAGGACACGGAGGAAAGAAATTTTCCCTGGCCGGGAGACCCCGGTGGAATGCCCCAAAGGGGGTCCGCAGAGCGGAATTCCACGGGGCAGGCGACGGCCAGGGAAAAGACGCCTCCGGTTTCGCCGGGACCTAGAACCTCTTCTGCTCGACGCCCTTGCGAATATGCCTGTTGTCGTGGTGAATTGACCTTGGAGGACCATGCATATGACTAGTTTTTGAAACTCCCCGCCCTTCCGGCGGGGCTTGCGCAGAGCAGGCCTGTCAAGAGCTCATTCAACCCTCCTTTCCAGAAAGTGGTACTTTTGTTCCCATACTGTGACCTCTGTTGCCCAATAATAGGCGGTAATCTTTTTCCCACTTCCGGATGAGCACGTACAAATACGTGCAATATCAAGAGCTAATCAGTTGTGCACGGTCTTTGCAAGGCAACCTGACAAGGCTCTTGAACGGAGCCGGAACCCGATTGGCTAGACTCTGATCTCAATGACCTTCAGTTTCCATATGCGCATACCGAAGAGCCGGTTATTATATGTACTTTTTCATCATTCCATCTTTCCATTCGCCAGGCGAGAGAGAATGGTGCCGAAAGACTCTTTTCTTTCAATATGGTGTAGAAATTCCCACACATGTATTTAGGAGGAGGACATATGAAAATGCAGAAAGCTTTCAAGCACATCCCCTGGCTGTCAGTCGTGGCAGCACTCGTGGCTCTGCCCCTGTTGGTCTGGGCAGGACCCCCCCAAGGCTTAGAACTCCCGACCCCTCCCGCCAAAAGAATTCCGCCCTTTGTGAAAGGGCAGATCCTTCTCAGTGTGGAATCTGGGGCGTCTACTCACGGGGTCGCTCACGCCGTTGGCGCCAAGGTGCTGCGTAGCATCGGCGACGGCAGCATTCAGCTCTTGGGGGTGAAGGACGGCTCAGTCCCCAGCGCCGTAACAGCCTTACGAGGCATGCGAGGGGTGGTCTTTGCCGAGCCCAATTGGCTGCGCACACCGCACGATGTGCCGGATGACGCAGGGTACCCCCTCAAGTGGGATCTCAACAACGAGAGTCTGTGCGGGTCGTCGGAGTGTTCGACTCCTGGCACTGACATGGACTGGCAGGAGGCGTACACTCTGTTGGGGAGCGGGTTCGACGGCTCGGCCGTGGTGGCAGTGATCGATACTGGTATCGACTTCAACCACCCCGATCTGGACGAAAAAATCTGGGTCAACCACGGCGAGACAGCTAACGGCATAGATAGCGACGACAACGGTTTTGTGGACGACGTCAACGGCTATGACTTCCGCTCCGGTGACGCTGATCCCACAGACACCTATGGACACGGCACCCACGTGGCGGGCATCGCGCTGGCAGAAACAAACAATGCCATTGGCACCGTGGGTGTGGGTTACAGCCCCAACATCCAGGTCATGCCGCTTCGTGTTTGCGACGAAAACGGGTGCCCCACAAGCGCAATAGCTGACGCCATCTACTATGCCGCAGATAACGGGGCTGACGTGATCAACCTTAGCCTGGGCGGGACGCACGCTTCAAAAGCTGAGAGGCGGGCCGTGGACTACGCCTGGCGCAAAGGGCTTGTTCTTGCCGCCTCATCAGGCAATAACGGCGCCCGACGTGTGTCTTACCCCGCGGCCTTTGCTGACGTCATCGCCGTGGGCGGCACCAACTGGTACGACGAGCTGGCCTATTACTCCAACACAGGGAAGGCTCTGGATGTAGTGGCACCTGGTGGCGAAATGACTTACCTCGGCGACCCCGCTGGAATATACAGCACCATGCCCACCTACGCCGTCTACCTGACGCAGCAGGGCTATTTCATGGACTATGACCAGCTCCAAGGGACCTCCATGGCTGCACCGCAGGTGTCAGGGCTGGCGGCACTGCTCTTTGCGGCGGGCGTAACCGACTCAAACGGTGACGGCAAGTTGAATGGCGAGATCAGGGACATTATTGAAACCACCGCCACTGACCTTGGTCCAACCGGCCGGGATAACTCCTTTGGCTGGGGGCGGATCAATGTCTACGCCGCCCTGCAGGAAGCCCTCGGTGGCGCTGGTGACAGCCCCCCGAACGTGACCATCACCGACCCCAATGACGACGATAGCGTCTCAGGCACGGTTATAGTAACGGCCGACGCCAGTGATGACGACGCCGTCATGCACGTGGAGTTCTTCGTGGATGGTGTTAGTATTGACGTGGATTCTGATGGCACGGACGGTTGGTCAGCTTCTTGGGACACCACAACCGAAACTGAAGGTTACCACGCAGTAACCGCCACTGCCACGGACACTGCCGCGCAGACCGCCAGCCACAGCATCGCGGTCACCGTAGACAATGAGCCCGCAGCGGCCGTTTCGGTCACAGGTATCACCCCTGCCAGCATGGCAGCCGGTAAGACAGAGCCCGTAACCATTCACGGCTCCGGCTTTGATCTGAACTGGGTAGAAGTGACCTTTGAAAATGGTGACGGAGCGTCACCACAGGCCTTTTCGATTGTTGTATCCAGCTCCAGCACCATCTTTGCCATTGTCACGGTAAAGAAGGGCGGCAAAAGGCGAAACCGTGTATGGGATGTGCGAGTGACAAATTCTGACGGTTCGTCCGCAGTTCTGCTTGGCGGATTCACCGTAACCCCATAGCAGGGTCACATCTTAATTATTAACTATTACCTTCTAGACACTCTCTCTATACGCCTTCTTTGGCAAGCCTGCCGCCCATCCGGGGCAGGCTTCCCAATAACGCCATATCAGGGTCACATCTTAACGGGCTGTTGCTCAAACCCGGAATTTCAAATTCGGTCATAAATTTTCGGCCAGATTTTGTGACTCAGAACATCTAAATTCGAAAAGATAATTTATGCTATTCGTTATTACTTTTTTAAG
>SDBT01015008.1_pt1 | contig 12327 bp, 11 predicted proteins | sample 2277101 | NCBI WGS metagenome assembly SDBT01 (sample SAMN10404973, study PRJNA504765) | marine sediment metagenome | isolation source: marine sediment core GS10_PC15, 103 cmbsf | place: Arctic Ocean: Southern Knipovich Ridge | collected 2010
ATAAAAAAAACCTCTTGTTTGAATTGCATTTTTTTCTAAATATACAATTAAGTCCTTAAGTTTGTTAACTCTAATAGGGGCCCTAAAAGGGACGATGTTTGAATAATCAACTTCATCTACAAACACAACTTCTTCCAGTCCCTTTAATAGTGCTTTATAAGTATTATAGTTATTCAGTTTTATGGTTTCTATTTCTCTAAACTTTTTAAGTTGTGCCACTCCTACCGCACATTGTAAATCTGTCATTCTAAAATTCATGCCTAATTGAGGGTGAATAAATGTACCACTATCTAATCTTCCCTGATTTCTTAAATATCTTAAATTCTCGTAAATAACAGCATTGTTTGTTAATATGACACCCCCTTCACCAGTTGTGATAGTTTTGTCTGCAAAAAATGATATAATACCCACGTCTCCGATAGTTCCAACATGCTTATTCTTATAAAAAACACCATATCCTTGGGCAGCATCTTCAATTATTTTTAAACTATATTTTTGGGCAATTTCTAGTATGGGATCTAAATTTGCTGATTGACCGTATATATGAACTGGCATAATTGCTTTAGTTTTACTTGTAATTTTTTCTTCAATTTTGGACGCGTCAATACTTAAATTATTTTCATCAACATCTATAAAGACAGGTCTTGCTCCTGTGAAAACCACGCTTGAACCTGAAGCATTGAATGTAAAATCCGGAACTATTACTTCATCCCCTTCTTGGATTCCAAGTGCCCTTAATCCTAAATATAATGCTATTGTTCCATTATTTGTTAGGACACCGTATTTTGACCCTGTGAATTCCTTAATTAGGTCAAGAAATTCCTTACTGAAGGGCCCCTCTGTTAGCCATTTATTTTTTATGACCTGTTTTAAATTCTCAATTTCTTCTTTACCAACAAATGGTTCTAATTGTAAAACTTTATAACCCATAGATTAATCCTTACCTTTATTATGAGTGTTTTTTTTATTTTTAAGATACCAGTCTGTAGTAAGTTTTATTCCCTCTTTTAAATCAATTTGAGGTTTCCAATTCAATAGTTTTTCACCAAGTTTTCCATCGACAGTCTTATAAGGCGCTCCATCCGGTTTTGAAACATCGAATACTAATTTTCCCTTATATCCCACAACTTTCTGGATTAGTTCAGCCAGATCTTTAATAGAAATTCCTTTACCTCTGCCTATATTAATAATTTCAGAATAAGATTCAATTTCAATTGCTCGAATAATAGCTTCAGCGCCATCTTCTACATAAAGCCATTCCCTCACAGGTTTACCTGTACCCCATATAACAACCTCAGGTAAATTTTCCTCTTTAGCTTTAACCATTTTCATAATTAGAGCTCCTAAAGCATGTGATCTTTCTTCATCAAAGTGGTCTTCAGGGCCATACATGTTTGAAAAGATCAAATTTATCCAATCAATACCATACTGTTTATTATATACGCATGATCCAACCCAAGAAGCTTTTCTTGCAAAACCATATGCTAAAACAGATTCGTGTAATGGCCCATCCCAAAATTCATTTTCTTTAAAGAGGGTTGCTTTTGCAGGGTATGCACAATTTGATATAGGATTAACTACCCTTTTGATTTTAAGTTCACGGCTTATTTCAAGAAAATTTAATGCCATTAACATGTTGTTGTAAAACATTGCCCCTGGATGTTTATATCCAAATTGAATGCCGCCCACATAGGCAGCACAGTTCAAAATTATATCGATATTTTCGTTTTTAACGAACTGCCTTAATTGGGGATAATCTCTATAGTCTAACCCATCACGCAGTGATTTTGTGATAAAGCTAATGTTATTTTCTTTTAATTTCTTAATTACCCTTTTCCCTAGAAAGCCGTGACCTCCTGCCACAAATATTTTCATTTAATATAACTCCTATGAATCATCATAAAATAATTTATAGGACAAACTTTGTAACAAAAACTTTAAATAACAAAATGAGATTTAAGTGAAAAAGTATTGTCTGACATAAAAATCAGTTTTTCTAAACCACTGATCTTTATGCCTAAAGTGCAGCTTAAAATGGGCTTTTTTAAGAACGTTGTTGTATTGATATTTCAATCATAAATAATTGAGTTGGTTTAAGAAAGTGCAATATTGAGAGTCTCTAACTTGTTCATTTAATATAAGTTAGAGTTTTGTGACTAGATGTCTCTCTTAACTAAATTATAATCTGCTTCTACCATTATTTTTACTAATTGCTTAAAATTCACTTTTGGCTCCCAACCTAGTTCATTTTTAGCTTTATTGTAATCTCCAACTAGTACATCCACTTCTGTAGGACGGAAATATGCAGGATCCACTTCTATAAGTACTTTCTTGGTTTTGCTATCAATTCCTTTTTCATCTAATCCTCGGCCTTCCCAAATAATTTTTATGCCAAGCTCTTCAAAGGCCAGTGTGCAAAATTCTCTAACTGTATGCGTTTCACCTGTGGCCAGGACGAAATCATCAGGTTTATTGTGTTGAAGAATTAACCACATGCCTTCAACGTAATCAGGTGCGTATCCCCAATCTCTTTTAGCGTCTAAATTTCCTAGATATAATTTTTGCTGGAAACCTAGTTTAATTTTCGCTGCCGCATGTGTAATCTTTCTTGTTACAAATGTTCTTCCCCTTCTCGGTGATTCATTATTAAACAATATTCCGTTAGACGCAAATATGCTATATGCTTCACGATAATTTTTTACTATCCAATAGGCATAAAGTTTTGAGATACCGTACGGACTTCTAGGATAAAATGGGGTTGTTTCCTTCTGAGGTATTTCCTGAACTTTTCCGTATAATTCACTTGTAGATGCTTGGTAGAATTTTGTTTCTATGCCAGATTCTTTTATGGCATCTAAAAATCTTAGAGTTCCTATTGCATTAACTTCTGCTGTATATTCAGGGACATCAAAAGATACTTTTACATGTGATTGAGCTGCTAAATTATAAATCTCATCAGGCTTTACTTTTTCTAATATTCTATTCAGATTACTAGAATCAGTAAGATCGCCCCAATATGTAAAAAATGTTTTATCATTGATGTTCGGGTCATTCATAAGATGATCTATTCTTTCCGTTGTGAATACGGATGATCTTCTCAAGATTCCATGTACTTCATAGGCTTTTTTCAATAAAAGTTCCGCTAGATAAGATCCGTCTTGTCCAGAAACTCCGGTTATGAGTGCTTTTTTCATTTTTTTTAATACGCCCCGGTTTTCAAAGTTAAATAAAAATTCACTGTTTTTAGTATTCAAGCTTTTGAGCGATTAGGAGAAAATGGTCTCGCCAAGGTATCCTGAGCTGTGGTTCATTGAGGTAATCTTTTTTTAAGTATTTCATCGCGTTGGAGTAAAGTGTTGGGGATGCTTTATGAAGAACGAATTTAATAAGTGGTTTTATATTTAAGATTGATCTGGATTTATGGGCCTTTTTAATAATTTTTAATACTTTGAAACCTTCGTTTTCTATAGCTTTTGGAAGAGTACTTGGCGACCAAAAGATTTTATGCTCCAAAATTTCAGTATACCACCATTTATAAGGCTTAAGCATGTGTGCTATGAGACAATCTATATTCCCTGTTTCAATGAACAGTAAACCTCCATTTGTGAGCATGGAGTAAATATTTTTCATTGCAATGGCAGGAAATCTCAGATGTTCGAAAATATCTAGAGCAGTAATAATTTCAAATTTTTCGTTATAAGTCAAACCATGAACATCCTGCAAATCTCCAAAGATCATGTCCGAATTTACAAAAGATTTGTAATCGACGCTGTTAATAAATAATTTTTCAAGACCATAAGTTTTATATTTGTTCTTAAAAATTTTAATGAAATCACCCTCACCAACGCCTACATCTAGAAGTTTCAACTGTTCTTTTAGAAAAATCTTTTGAGAAAATTTATCTATTAGTTTTTTAATACGATAATATCCGGATAGTCTATCGGATTGCCACCGGCGGAATTTTTTTAAATCATCCAACCAAAATGATTGAATTTTCCTTTCAGTTTCTTGTCGTGTAACATAATTACGAAAAACAAGACCGCAACCTCTGCACTTGTTTAAGCTAAAATTATCGATGTCAACTATAATTAACCTTCTATTTACACATATCTTCTTCTTCAAATTCCCAATATGTTCAAGGTCATTCGCAAGGCATAAAGGGCAAGATGAAATTGTATCAAAATCATCTAGTCCGAAATATGTGACATTAGAGGGCATAAAATCTCGATTTATCAGAAATATTGTTTATTTACTCTTCATACGATCCTTAATATCGAAGAAAAACTTAATAACAGGATAAATCGTCGGAAGAAGCTCACATATAATTTTACCTGTGGAGTTAAGTGAAATACACATCCATATCTTGGTGTTTTTCTTCAGAAACAATCGAAAGCCGAACTTTCTATACAAATGGATGGCTGCATCGTACTTACCATTATCAAAGGTACTAAGAATGAGAAAACTATAGGTCTTACTTGCAAACTCGATCTCCTTCTTCATTAATTTATTACCAATCCCTTTTCCTTGATACCTCTCTTTTACTATGATAAATAAAGTCGGAAAAATTCGATAGGCTTTCCATATTCCTATTATGCCAGCTATTTCCTTGCCCTCCCTCTCAAAGGCAACAAACTCTGCTCGCTGCACTAGGGCAAAATCGAACATTGCTAGTTTCTTTTCATCCTCTAATGAATCAAAGAAACCTTTAAGCTCACGAATTTCTAGATTATTTAACACCATATTTATTACAAATAGACAAGAATTAGTTTTTTTGCTGGATTTTAACCTTTTTTATATGGATTTGATGTACAAATAATGCTTTCTTATTACTACAGCTGGAATTTTATTAATATTACAGATTTTAGCCATAGATAATCTATGACTACCGCCGCTTTCATGAATATAATTGCCATTCCGATCTATAGATATCAACACTTCATTTTGATAGCGATACCTCCATTTTTGTATAGTGGATTCCTCCAGCTTATGTTGAGGCAAATACTTATTATTCTTTATTTCGTTACATGCTTTCAATAATGTTTCGAAATATTTTTCTAAATCTGCCTCAGATTTGCACCAATAGGCCCTTTTTCCGCTTTTTATCTTCTTTAGCATTTCTTTGTATTGTTTTGTTTCCTTTATAGTGACTTTATCGATGAAGATTTCTTTGATTGTAGTATTCAACACGAACTCTTTTTTTTTCAAGTCCCAATCTCCAGATTGAATATAAGGTACATAGCCGCCTTTTATTTGATATTTGATTTCTAAGGGACTGATATAGACAGTCTCGGTTACATAACCAGTTAAGCTTTTCCCGAGCCTCAAGCACCACTCTTTCCCTAAGAAGAGATTATGTTTACATCTGAACTTGAAAACAGCCAAAACTAAAGAATATGCTAATCGTGCGCCTAGCAGTTTACAGAGAATATAGTTTGCAAAATCTCTTATAATGGGTGAATACTTTGTATTTATTAATCTGAAAGTCTTTTTGATAGTTCCAACTATTCCCATTTCTCTAATCGATTTACAGATTTTTTCTGAAAGAGAGATCATAATTTTTACTATTGTGGTTATTATTTAATAAATTATTAATGTTTACAGCTACAAGTAAAACAAAAGGTAAGATAACGATGAAGGGGAACTTTTAAATCTTACATCTAATTAGCTATGGAAGACTACCCAAGATTTTTTTCGTTACACCTGGGAATTATATTAACTATGTAAGCATCTTTTATTATAGTTTTTTCATAATTTTTTTCGCTAGATTTTAACTAATTACAGATAGCCTAAGAATTATTCTATCTAGGATTTACATACGCTGTTCTTTTCTGAATATTCGAACCGACCTATATTCTTCAACTTGTTTCATACCAAGAGGTTCAAAGATCTTCTTATAGTTACGAGGAAAGTGTCGCCAACTAATATAATTTTCAGTTTCCATAGTAATCAGAAAAGACTTTGTTATTCTTACAATTTCAGAGAATATCCATTCGCTCTTTGGATGAATATGTTGAAGAACTGCCATAGTAAATACAACATCAAAAGTATTATCTTTAAAGCTACTTATTATCTTTTCAATTGACTGATTATAAATTGTAATATGTTGGGCCATTTCAGGGTATGATTTTTTAGCTAGTTCTACAGCATCTCTGCTAATTTCTATACCTTCTAGGTTTGCAAATCCAGCTTTAAAGAGATAATACAAATTTCTACCTACATTACATCCGGGTTCAAGAATTCTCGCATTGGCGCTAGCATATTTCTTAACAATCTTCAACAGATTTTGAGATCGAGCGTGTGCTTTTGGATTATTTAAGTAATTTGTGGGAAGATTATGTCCATCATGAGGTTGCTTCCAATAATTAAGGATCTCATCGGGACTTTTTATATCCAATTTTTTCTTTTTTATGTGGATAAACAAGCTTTTTAAAGTTTTATAAGCTGGTCTCAATACTGGCTTAAGAATATTAGGAATCAGGCTTGTATACCTTGTCATTTTGTTATTCTATTTTTAAATGCTAGATTAAAAATTCACAACAGAAAAATTAACTCAAAAGGTATAAGCTTCTTCCTCGTTCTCCTCTGCCCAAAAATTTATAGTTGTTTAAACAACTATTTTCAAGGATATAATTCACAAATTCAATTTCACTGTAATCAATATATGCATGTTTATAACCATAACCAGTTTCATGTGGTTCAAAAAACATTATTTTTAAATCTAATTCACCTAAAAATTTTGTCATTTTGTTATATAGCTTTTTTGTCCGCAGAAAATGATGAAAAATACTCAAGGATAATACGATATCATACTTTTTTGTTTTAATATCAAAAACAGACTTAGACAAAACCTTAAACTTTTTATGCTCAATTTCTCTTAATTTTTTTAAAAAATACAGATATTTATAGTTTTTTTCGGCAGCGTAGCACTCAAAGCCTAGTTCCTCAAATTTGTGGCAAAAATACCCTATATTTGAACCAATATCCAGCACAGTTCCATTATGAATTGTCAAATTTTTTTCTATGAGTTCCCACCTATCTTCTTTTCGGTGAAACGGTATTATCTGGAAACCTGGATGAATAAGAGGTTGATATGTTCCTTTTGGTGTTTCTTGGCTAAATAAGAAAACTTCTCTTCTGAATTTCGCCCACTGGTAATGCCTCCTCGTTACTATAACAGGTATATTTTTAATCCCCAATATTTTAGCCATCGCCAATTGTTTCTTTCCACTTTCTAATAAAAACCTACCATTTCTGTCTATTGCGACTTTGATCCAATTTGAAGAGTTATTATTTCTAAGTTTTCCTTTCGATTTATAACTAGTATTTTTCATATCAAAATAAATTTCTTCGATTTCTCTGCATTTGACACCAAGTTCCTTTCTTGTATCGTGACCTCGTATTTTATCCTTTTCTTTTGCTTGTTTCTGGAAAAAAGTATTATATTTTGTTTTTATTAAGGGAATTTTATTAGTAAATTGTTCTTTTAAATTGATAAATGTATCTGTATTCTTAAACCTCTCTTTTTTTAAATCCCAACTGCCATCCTCAATGATACAGGTACTATCCCTAGTCAAATCATTATCGATCAAAGAAAATTCGATTTTATCATGGCTAATATACATAATTTGTAAATCATCTATTGGCAACTTCATTTGTTTTATTCGCTTCTTCTTAGATAATCCGTAGATAAGTTTGAAGTATTTAATAACTGAATGTATATCCCAATATAATTTATTTGTCATAAGGTGGATATTACCCTTATAGACACCTTTTACAATAATTATTAGTCTTTTTATGGCTGGATTTCTATTGCAGATCTTAACTATGAAATGATCATAATATATTTTTTTTAGAATTTTTATCAAGGAATACCCCTTTTAATTTTCAATACAACTTTTTTTCAGCTGCAACTAAAAAAGGCTATTTAGAATAAATAACTACAAAATATTCACTGATGCAAAATGTTCTTCAAGTTTTTTTAATACTCTTTCACTTCCACGCAGATCAATCAATCCTTTGCATCGTCTTCGAATATCTAATAATTGTTTACGATCTTTATGTAATACTTTTAATAACTCTATTAAATTTTGTAGGGAATTATCGGAAAAAGATCCGCCACTTATGCAAGCCCCAGTTTCAAATAATTCTTCTGAGACAATATTCATTTGCTCCTTGCGTTCAAATAGATTAATGGTTGGCAAACCAGCATAAACAGCTTCTAAAGTTGTCAGCCCGCCGGCAAAAATACCAAGCGAACAGTTACTCATGATATGCCACATCGACCGGTTTGTTTTAGCGAGAATAATTTCATGAATTGTGTTTAATCCAGTTATTTTTATTAACTCATCATATGAATGCAAATAACCTTCCCCTAACAAAACCCAAAATGTGCAACTCAAATCTAGCTTAATAACTGATTTTAAAACTGTGAGTGTTTTATTCGCAGCATCTGATCCGCCCATACTAATTACAACAGGTAACTCGCGTCGTCTTATATTTTTTTGGAAGGATTTGTCATCAATAGTAGGTATATTCTCTCTGAAAATTGCATATTTTAATCCCCCATATATTTTAGTTTTTAGCAAATTTTTAAATTTTGTTGTTCTAGTAAACAAAATATCTAATTTGTCACTATGATTAAAAATAGGCGATAATGATGATACTAATGGAGAGACCTGTTTAGTTGCAGTAAACGGTTCTAGGCCGATACTAGTTAAATCGAATAAGAGAATATCTGGCTTAAAATTATTGACGTACTTTACAATCTCATCATCTCTATGAACATAGTGTTTGTCGCATTTTGTATCTGTAAAAATTATTTCTAACTGCTTTTCTATGATTGCAACAATGCTGACAGAATGTCCTTTTAATGCTTCGTTTGCAAATGTTCTAGTTCTGAAAAGATGACCTAAACCATCCTTTATACTTCCACGACATACAATCTGTATTTTCATTTTCTAATATATATGTATAAATATGAACAAAAATGTTAAAACATCTCATATGATAGTGGCATATATTTTTTTATTGAACACTTTGCCACACTACCAACTATTTTATCAAAATCATTAGGGTTAAGTTTTCCTTCAGGTCTAACAATGAGAATATCTGCATCTGTAAGAACTTCTCCCTTCTTAATGTCGCGTGCTGCATACAATGACCTTCTAGCACCTGATTTAACAGTTAATTCTTCCTTTTGAATTTTCGTCTTTTGTTTTTGGCACGCTTTAGTTGCTGCGCGTATATCCTTAATAAAACGTTTAAGACTTTCGGGCTCCATAGCATATGCATGGTCAAACCCTTCTGTATCACGATTTAAGGTAAAATGTTTTTCAATCCATTCGGTACCCATGCTGATAGATATCACCGCTGCGATACTTTCTTCTGTATGGTCAGATAATCCGACAGGAAATCCAAATGCTTGCTTTAGAATTTCAATAAATTTAAGATTCATAATCTCCGTTCTTGCTGGATATACCGACACACAATGCATCAGAACAATATTCGTGTTCCCTGTCTTAACAATATCAGTTACTGCTTTTTCAATTTCCCTCAGAGTAGCCATGCCTGTTGATACAATTAGTTTTCGCATTCGTTCTGCTGCCTGTTTCAAGAGAGAAGAATTATTAATATCGCAAGAAGCTATTTTAATATATGGCGCATTTAATTTATCCAAAAGATTTATTCCTTTTTCATCAAATACCGATGCGCCGAAAGCTATTTTTTTTCTTCCACAATATTCTGATATAGCATCATACTCATCATCTGTTAACATTCCTGCTATCCGTTTCTGATATACTTCATTTTCAACGTATTTACCAGCGATGTAGATTTTTGGTAAATATAGTTTGTCAGGATAAATAATCTGGAATTTGATTGAATCTGCTTTTGATTTTTTTGAAACATCCACAAGCTGTTTTGCGATCTTTAGACTTCCGTTATGGTTCGTTCCAGCTTCAGCAATGATATGTACTGTTTTATTCATATAGTTTACCCTCTGATCATTTTTTTTGTGCAAAGTTTTGTACATCCATAGCAAAATTACGAAATGCATTATTCATAGTAGAATATAATTTTTCCCAAACAGGACGTGTCTTGTTTTTTTTATCATCTAAATCATTTATACAGCTATATCGATCTATAATCCTTTCGATTACATTGTTTTCATAAATCATATTAATATTCCATTCTCCGAATCCAATAGTATCAACCAGACTTAATGCCCTTTGATCATAACTAATTATAATAGTCGGAGTACCAAAGACTAAACAAGGAATAAATGAATGTAAACGATACGTAACATTTAATGCACAAGATCTAAGAAATCCTAAATATGTATATATGTCTCCTGTATATATATATTCAATATTTTCAAAGGATGCTGCAAATTCAATATCTCTGTGGTCATGACATAATAGTTTTACATCTTTACCTTTCTCCGAATGGAAAAATGAAATGATATTTAAAATATCATTGTATACCTTACTTTGTTTTTCTAATGGAATACTCATCAGGTTTGGATTCCGCACAGAAATAAGAACCACATTTTTTAACTCTTCATATTTCTCTGGCAATTTATTTTCAATATAATCCAGACACATTGTCGGGCAGCCCCCAATTTGAGACTCAGTACATCCCAAACTTTGTAGGTAATCATACGTTGCTTTATCCCGTACTAGAGAATATTTAGCTTTTTTATTTAGCTCAATAATTATATTTTTAGGCATAGCGTCTGTACGATCTACCAATTTAAGATTGCGATTATATACTTTCCCTCCTGAAAGACTAAAAAGCATCATTGGCACTTCCAAAGCGTGTAGAGCATTTAAATCTATATCTAATTCCCCATTCTCATATATATTTCCACCCCCTACTATTACACCATGACCATACTGATTTACCTCATAAACAGTTCTGACAGTGAGCCCTGCTTTGGGTTGATTTTCATAACGCGAAGTGGCCGGCAACGTAATAATATTTACTATTTCCCCGAATGCTTTATAGAGAAAGTGTTGCATCCCAATATAAATAGCATCATTCCCGATATTGAAACCTTTAGGACGAATATTGAACAATGTAATCATTAATAACTCCTTTGTTTTTTTAAATATATTTCGGCGATTTGTATGTATCCTGCGGAAAATACCAAGTCTCCTAATTGATCTACACTATTCCTAAATAGTTCAAAATCATCATCCGAATCGATCACCAAGCGCGCACTATTTAATTCAGGTCGTGATGAAGTTATGATTTTATAATTAAATTCTTCTAAATGTGAATACAGATATTGGGTAATATGCTCATGTTCTTCGGACTGCGTCATTCGTGTATAAGCGCGTTTAAAAGCATCCGTCCGGATTATTTCTACAGAAATTCCGTGAGGAAAAGTGCGATTGATCAAATTTGTTACAAAATCAATTTTCCCATTTCTGCAATAGCTTATTCCCTGTGCAATAAGAGCCGGATCAAGAAATGGAGAGTCGCCATTCAAGCGAACAAAGTAGTCTGCCTTTAATTTTATTGCACAATTCAGTACACGAAGAGCCACGTTTTCAAATGATCCCCTATATACATCTATATCCTGAGAGACTACATAAGCGGCCAATTGGTCATCTGTAGGTCGTTTGCTTGTCGCCACAACAATATTGTCAATTCCAGGAATACATTGTGCTCTCATCAAAACATAGTGGATTAGAGGTAATTCATTTACAAGTCTAAGAGCTTTATTTGGCAATCGCTTGGAATCCAGTCGTGCGATAACTATAGCTACAATTGAAGGCTTGTGCTTCATATTCATAATGTTATTCTATTCTTAACACTCAAAATAAAACTTACAAGCTTAGTACTATGACTCAAATCATAGCTAATGTAGAACTTAGATAAAAGGTATAAACAGCAATTTTTTTGATAAGATATGCTTGGATGGATATTATGTTTTATTCAACAGGTGAGTTTTTATATTAAAATAGCTGCATAATATAGAAAAATATAATTATTTACAAATATTCTTCTTATTGCATTGATTGATTTAACTTTTATATTTATTATTTCGAATATTTATAATTATATTTTCAAATTCATTTATAGATTGGGGGAACATAATGTTAGAACTGCTTCTTTGTATAAGACGCTCTTTTATATATTTTTTTGATTTATTATCTTTGAAAGAAATTAAATCTATTAAAGAGATAGCTAATCCTCCCTCTACTCTTGCTAAGGCACCAGAACTTATACCCAAGTACAATTTTGTATTTTTGTTATATAAAAGTTCTCCAGGTATGAAATCTTCCAAAACTACGCCGACCTTAATGATGTTCTTATCAGAGT
>SDBT01015009.1_pt1 | contig 12327 bp, 14 predicted proteins | sample 2277101 | NCBI WGS metagenome assembly SDBT01 (sample SAMN10404973, study PRJNA504765) | marine sediment metagenome | isolation source: marine sediment core GS10_PC15, 103 cmbsf | place: Arctic Ocean: Southern Knipovich Ridge | collected 2010
GCATCCCATGCTCGATATCCTTGACCAAGAGACCCATGTTCCTATTCGAGCACTTGTCTCGCCTCTGCCTCTCATGCAGATACCCGTAATGCGCAAGCTGGATATCCTCTAGAAGCATGGCAGGACGGATGGGGCTGTCATAACCCTTGCTCGTATCCTCACAGTGCTCATGAATGCATCCAACGAACCGATACTGCGGACGATTCCGCAAGATCCTCACAGGGATATCGAAGGTCCCATGGACATCGAGCATGAGATGATTCTGCTTGATGGAGTAACCCTCCATGATCGTCGTGTCGAGGAACCTGCGCAGCTTGATCCCATCGACCAGCTTCTCATCGCAATCAATCCACAAGATCCAATCCTCGTCCACATCCTTGATCGAGGCGTTGCGCTGGGTCTCGAAATCCTCGAACTCCACCTCACGGATCTCATCACAGAAGGGTTCTGCAAGCTCACGAGTGCGATCGGTGGTCTTGGTGTCTAGCACCAGAACGATGCGGTCCACCAGAGGACGGACCTGCTTCAGACACATCAAGATCCAGTCTTCTTCGTTGTAGGCAATGATGCACGCCGCGAGGGACTGGTAGGGGCGGATCGTCAACCTGCGCGAGAGCGGGGTGACGGGATCAGTCTTGATCCCACCTTCCGGCACTGGGATGACTCCTGCCCAATAACCGATGAGATCTCCATTATCTGAAATGTCGGTCTCGATGAAGCTCAAGTGTCCCTTGAAGCTATGTCCGAACATCTCGTGGAAATCGTTCTGTCGGAGGTTCCAACAACGGTCGTGCGTCTTCGGAAAGAGCGACCCCTTCTGAGGACCTGAACGCGTGGTGAAAGCGATGTAGCCACCAGGCTGCACCTTCTTGGATGCCTCCTCGATCAGCTCCCAAGGGGCCTCTACCATGTCGAGCACGTTCCCCATAAAGAGGAGATCGCATCCTGTTTCCTCAAGCGTGGGGATTTCGTTCGAGCAGATGAACTCAAGACGCTCGCTCTTGTTCTCCTCTTCCTTTTCATCGGTAATCCTGGCGTAGTCCTTCACACGGTCGAGCACCTCCTGAACTTGATCAACGATCACGGCTGAACAGGATGGAAGAACCTTCGTCATGTAGAACCCGAAAGATGCATCACCTGAAGCGAAATCGACCACCCGACTAGGGATGTGATTCTGAGTCGAGAGGAGCTGGGCCACCTTGGCGTAGCGAGGCCAGGCTGTCTTCAGGAGCCCTTGGATTTCAGCGGAGGTCTTAGGCAGGACCTGTGCTCTCTCAGTCAGCAGCAGATCGATGTCGTGGCAGAACTCAGCATCCTTCCCTTCCGCACCATCTGGTCTCAACGCTTTCGCCATAACCAGGTCGCTGCTGCGAACCAGGTTCTTGAGCACACCGATAGAGTTGTTCTGCCAACGCTCCTCCATCAAACCCAAGAAGAGCTTCTCCCAACTCTCAGCTACGGCAGCCCAGGTGTAGCCTTGTTTCTCGATCCACTTGGGACCGGCCTTGCTCATCTGCTGATAGAGCTTCTCGTTCTCAAGAAGGATCTTCGCTTTGCGGATGAACTTGGCGTTGTATTCCTCTTCACCTGGACGTCCTTTGACCAGGTAGCCACTGTCGGGCCCAACCGTTTCACTCAACGCGAAATCATCGGTGGTCACGATGGGTGTTCCGCAGGCTTGTGCCTCCATCGCGGTGATGCAGGAAATCTCTGGGAAATCAGTCGGATAGAGCATCATGCGTGCCGAAGAGATCTCCTGGTAAAGAACATCCTTCGGTAGATGACCCATATCGATGACAGACCCACCAAACTGTTTGGCGAGAGCCTCAGACACCTGGATGGTCTGTGCAACATGGTCAGGAAGCTGAAGCTGACCGAGACCGTAGTTTGCGTAGTAGAGCTTCAGTTCCGAGTCGATCTCGAGGAGCTTGGGCCAGATGTGTTGAAGCAGCCAATGCAAGCCACGCTCTGGTCGCGATGTGAAGATGATCTTCTTGGGATCCTTTTCACGCAGGTTCGCCTGGATCAACTCGAGGTCGACACCGTTGCTGGTCTTCGACATGAAGGGAAGGAGGTCAGGGACCTTCTGATCCTCGACCTCCTTCAAGGTATCAGCGTGGGTGTATTGAGCGATGTGGTAGTCACTCAAGAGCATGATCTGGTCAGCGTTCCAGATGTTGTTGTGCAGCCGACCCTTGTCTACAAGCGTGTCGTGGCACCAGAGCACGCGCAACCCTGCGAAGGTATGGATGTTCAAGAACTCCGGCCAGCGCGAGACCACCATGATGTTCCAAGTAGAGACCACGGAGATCAGGGCGAACTTGCTGTGGTGGTAATACTGAACGCCGTCGAATTCGGCTTCCTCCTCGGCCTCGCAGAAGACACTGACCTTGTGACCACGCTTCGCGAATTCTCGCGCCATACAGATCAGAGCAGTCTCGCTTCCACCAAGCCCCTTGGTGAGACGGGTGGATCCGGAGAACCGGAGCCCCATCGTTACGAAGGCGATCGTCATGCGTTTCATTTGATTTTCCCTGCTAGTGCTTAGCTCAGGACGGGCGAATCGGTCCAACCCTCGGCCGGACTCTGATGGTGTTAGTTTGATTGCCCAAGTTCTCCTCGAGCAAATCACGAACGTAGGTCAGGTAGGTTCCGATGTGAAAGTTCACAACTCGCTCGAGGAACTTGCCACCTACACCCCCCTCTGGAGCGTTGTTGGCAGCACCCTCCCGACGTGATCCGGGACCTAGTTGAAGAGGACCGAAGGGACTGAGTTGCTCGTGCATCCGCAGAGCATAATCAACACCAACCCTGATGTTCACCAGAAATCCATCAGAGGCCTGCAGCACCTTTGAGGTTATGGATCGGCGTAGATCTCCAAAGGCAATGGGGGCGTTGATCCTACTGCGCTCTACCACATGAAGCCCAATGATGGACATTCCCTCCTTCATGGTCTGCTCGAACATCGGAGCGGCGCGCTCCGAGTAATCGATGAACTCTTTCAACCCTACGATCTCAACCTCGAACGCTGCTGCCACTAGGAAACCCTCAGTGGAGCAGGATCACCTTCAAGGCGAACGGCGTCGTTCCAAGCTCGGATTATTCGATTGGGGCTGCTTTCGTTCGGTCGCATCAGAAACCGAGACTGTGTGTTAGCGAAGGCCCGCTGCTGCGCCTCACTGTGAAATGCAGGAATGAAGATGTTCATGGAGTGCCGACACCACGGATGGAATGGAGGACCTCCGTTGGGAATCATTCCCACCCACGGATAGACAGCACTCTCCCCACTCAACGAATAGACTCGACCTCGGTATGCATCACACCAGTCTCCATTCAGACTCTTCTGCGATGAGATACGAACCAGGTCATGACCGGTTTGTCGGGCTCGAAGAATAGCAGCGGTTGCTCCTGCTTGAGCTCGCGTGTTCTGAGCCACCATCGCTGAGTAGAAATCAAGACCAAAACGATAGCGCTTTCCATCGCTTCCAAGGATGGAAACGACATTGGTCTGAAACCGCTGTCGAAGCAGGAGGGTGATCCGCTGCTCCGTCTGCACTAAGGCTTCACCAGCAGACAGACTCAGCGAGACCTGCCTTTGAGCCTGAAGAGCCAGAGTAGGGAACTCGCGGGCAAGAGAGGTCGAGCGTAGGACCTTGGTCGCTTGGAACTCGATGCTTTGACGAGCCTTCTCGAGCGGTCCGCGGATGCCCTGAGCGAGAGCTTCAAGTGCGACCTCATCAACCTGCGGAGCAAGAAACTCTCCTAGACCTGCACGTCGCAAGGTATCTACGGCTGCCGCATCTGCCTCACGAAAAAAAGCTGGCACGTTGCGCGCAATCCATTGCTCTGTGTCAGTCTCGAGCCCACGCAAGATGAACTGGACTGATTGCATGACTCGAAAGCGTTCTGTCTGTGGAAGAGTCAGGAGCTGATCGAAGAGCAGACTCAGTCTTTGGCTGGCAAGAACGTAGGTCCCTACTAAAGCCTCAAGACGAGAATCGTCTAGTGGCGGGAAAGCCATCAGGAACCATCAAGTTCGAGTTCGAGATCAAGCTTGGTGAAGCGGACCTTCCGACGCCAGCTACCGAAATTGGTTTGCTTCGTGATGCGGGCATCGTCGATGATTGACTCACCGAACTTATTGACCACGACCGACAGATGGTCATGGAGCTTGATCGTCACACCAAACGGAATCAGAGCAAAGTGTTTGTTCAGGTCTGTGATGATTGGGTTGGTCATATCCTGCTGATCAGTGTCCTGATAGACCAAGCACTTGATGGTCGTGATGGTGGTCACGACCGTGTCCCCATGATCGTTCCGTGCCATCGACCGGAGCTGGCCGGTCATGGTCACGTATTTGTTGATGTTGATCAGGAGGGTTGGGTTCACTTGCGGATGACTCTCCTCGTTGTGGTCCATTCAGCGAGTCGTGCTACGACGTCTTGGGCAAGACGCGCGCTTCCCCCGGTGGCCCTCCGCCCATACTGAATGAACTCACGAATCGGCCCGACCCCTTCAGAGATCGAACGGATTCCCTGCGACAGACGTTCAGCGTGTTCGTTTCTGCCGCCCTGACGCGCAAGGAACACAGCTTGGAGAGCACAGGCTTCGGTCACGTCACGGAGCATTCGACGTTGTGTCTCGTCCTGCGTGACCGTTTCTGTCGACGTGCGATTGAAGGGGAAAGCCGATCGCAACTCCCTAGGAAATTCCAAGAACTGATCGAAGAACCTGCGATGACCGACGAACTGCCTCGAGTCGATGTCGCGTGTTGCTTGGAGCAGAATGGCTTCACGGTCGACATCGGAGGACAACTCAAACCACTCATCGTTTGCCAAGACCGCTGTCAAGATGAAGGAGTTGGCCTGCGTGAGATCGATGTAAGAGTTGCTTTGGTTTCCACCGTAGCTTGCGATCAGCGTCATAGATCACCTACCGGTTTTCTGCTGCCTTTTCCTGTAGGAGTTGTTCCACCGTCACAGCATCAACCTCTTCTTGTGTTCTCCGAAATCTGAAGCTCGCTGCACCGAGAGTTCGAACCATCCTGTAGTAACCCCAAGCTGCCTTCACATAAAAGATGGACCTCCACCAACTCGTTTTCCAAGCGTCCCTAAGAGTCCCATGGAGCATGACTCGATCAACAACCAAGCGGGCTCTCGAATCTTCTTTCCCTTTCACAGTCATGTCCACGACTCCACCTACAGCGTAGTCAAGATCATGCTGACGTCAGGTGTCCTCGAAGACGAATTCTGGAACGACCGCCCCAACTCCTGCTGGGCCTCACCCATTCGTCAAGGTGAGGATGCAAGAGGCCCTCAAATCCTTGAGGGAGATCTTCATCCTGACCAGAAGGTCACGTGACAGTGACCTCACCCAACCATGAACCATCCGGTTCAAGATCCTTGGTCAGGGCAGTGATTGGTGATGGCAAACCTCCGGTGTGCCCCAACTCCGTCAGTGCGTTCTCGACTTGGGTGTAGCAAGAATCACGGCGGGCCTCGCCGGCCGTTTTGCTAGCTGTGTAGGTAGCGACAGCGTCCTGCTCCTTCTCTGTGGCATCGATAAGCCGCTCGATCGCATCCTGCTGGTTTGCAGTCAAAGTGTATTGAGTCATCAGAGAGCCTCCACATCATCACAGAAATCCAAAATAGAGCGATGCCGCTTACCCCAGCGCATTACTCTGACAAGTCGTTTGAGAATGTCAGCGTCAGCATCCTCCAACTCGAGTTCTCCGTTGGAACACTGAACCGCTTGTTCAATACGATCACGCTCTTTGAGATCCTTGCGTGAGAACCCTTTGTCGGGTGGGTGATCAAGACAAGCCTCGATCAGCTTTCCGTAGGTTAGTGAATCACCCGTTCCATCTTTGATGTCCAGGGTTTTGTATTTAAGCGTTTTCATCTGTCTCCTTTACCCAAACACTCTTCTTCGGAACCGCAACCTGGACTCGGCCCATGTAGGCGAGTTGTTGATCGTTCCGTGATTCTGATACTTGCTGAGGTCCATGGTGGATCCCGAAGCGGTTCCTGCAGCAGCTTCGTTCAGCAGCCACCGACCCAGAAGCTTGTTCCAGATTCCGTCAACTCCACGCGCGGCGTAGATTGTGGCTATCTCCGCTGGGCCCATAGCACGACCGTAAATTCTGCCGTCACCTACCAAGCCGTCGAAGGGGCCTCCCCCATCGGGCCTCCGCCCAATGAGCACGTTGTTTCCAGGATCGTGTTGAGTTGCCGGCACTCCCGTTGTGTTCTCGTTATGAAGAACGCCGTTCTGGTAAATCCGCACCGCTACTGACGGCTCAAACACACCAACCAGGTGGTATAGGGTATTCAGATCCATCGAACTAAGCGTCCAGCCCGATGACATGGTAGTTGATCCATCTGTAGCAATCACAAACTGTGCCCAAGGCTCGCCCACATCCGGTTCGGTCTGAAGGGAGAACCCTCGATTGGGAACGTTTCCGAGCTTGCTTATTATTTCGGTGTTCTGATCTGCGTCCGGGATGACCCAAGCCATCACAGTCATGGGACCCGTGATCTGTAGGTGTGATGGGTTCCCCAAATCCACCTCAGAATCAACGCCGTCGAAATGAATCAAGACGTCTCCAGCACCAGCGAAAGCAAGGACCAGTCGTTAACCAGATTCACTCCGGCGCCGGGGGCGACCCTAGTGAACTCGCACTGGTAGTAGGTTCCAGCCACCATACCAAGGGTGGCCAGGGAAACCTCCTGAGAGTCGTGCTGCCAGTCTTCAGTGTTGTTCGGAATGTCTATGTCCGCGAGGACGTAGGATCCGTCGTTGGTCCCTGCCCACGTCGCGCTGGCCACACCTTGGTCGGGAATCTCCCTGAAATACAGCTTGTTCCCGACCGTCTTAGCCCCGGCAGCGTCCGCCGTTTCTGCGCGAGAGCATATATCGAAGCTTACTTTTTTAACCCCTGCGGGAACGAAGAGGGTGAACCCGACACCCTCTTCAATGGTGTCGTTGAATCTTCTGACCGTGAGTCCCGCGTTGTTGGTGTCGGCGTCGGCCGGCGCGTTAGCGTTGACCTTCCAGTCAGACGAGTTGGGAGAGTCGAGCTGGTCCGCAAAAAGCTGAAGGCGACTGTGCTGACTGAACAACTCTCGGCGCCATACAGCAGCCTCGTCAGTATCATCCACAGACACGTAGGAGGGTTTGTCGACGAGCGCTGTGATTATGCACCGCGATCCTACAGAAAACCCCGCGGGTCGGTCTTGAGCTGCTCCAGGAGCAGTAGTAGCTCCATAGTCGTTAAGAACTCCCGCGCCAGCCGCCAGGATGATGTTGGGCAGGTAGTTGACACACTTGGCCTGTTCGATGTCGTCCGTGCCATCGTTCAGGATCAGAGTCGATTCCCCAGCACCGAACGCGTCGTCGGTGAGAAGCGTCAACAAATTGGCCGAGTTCGACAGGGTGTTCAACAAGGCCCTGTTGGATGTGAAATCCTCTGTTTGACCTCCAGCCTGTGGGACCTTGATCCCCACGTCTTTGATCAAAACATCAGCGACAGTGCTGGCGTGACTCTTGAGGATGATGCTCACTATTCGTCAACCTCCAACTCAATCTCCACAAGGGCTTCGGAGAAGCTGGATCCACCCGCACCCGCAGTGCGATTCATCTCTACCCCCACAAAGACCCCCGCAGCGATTGCCACACTCAAGTCTCTTCTCGCATCGTCTGATTCCGAATTGTCGATAGCCAAGGCTCCAAGCACAGCAGGTGCCCCAGCGGGATCGGAAACGAAATCAACGTCGTAGGTTCTCGCCCCTCCAGGAGTCGCGTCCGCAGAGTATGAAATCCCTATTAGGGTCGCGGCAGAAGGGAGTCTGATCCCAACAGCACTAGTAAGAACCCCCTCATGCTCCAAAGAAGCAAACCCTCCACCAGCAACTCCTGAGGGCAGCGCAAAGCTCAAGTAAATACGACGCGACTTAAGCCTCGGATCCGAGTCGATCTTCGATGCCGACCACATTTCGAGCAGGCTGAAGCCAGCATCATTGATGATCCGATGCTTGGCGATGTCAAAACCAAGGAGGAGATCGTGGTCTACCTGATCTGCCCCGCCAGACTCATGTCTGGCAGCGTGGGCAGATATATCCACACCATCGACAGTTCCTACATTTAGGATGTCGTTTGCACCCATGTCGATATCGACGAAGAAGGTGCTGACGATGTCAGTCCACGATTGAGCCTCAACACCTTTGCCGGACATGTGAGCAATCATGTCTCCACCACCCCCTACGGTGAAGAACAGACCAGCATTCACATTTCCGTCGCCGGTTGCAAAGGCAGGTGTTGTAGCTTGACCAAGTTTAGCGAAATAAGATGAAGCAGCCGAAGCTCCATCCACTCGCAAAGCAGTGCTAAATCGGATATTGCCCGTGAGCGTAATAGTTGCTTCCACAGCTCCAGAGACATCGCGGACACGAAACTCCTCCGCGACTATGGCTCCGTAGGACGCCGCCCCATCGGTTACACGAACGCGCCCCGCGACATCACGAGCCAAGCCGACGTCAACCGCCACACCGACATTGTCGGCAGCGGACCAGTTGATCGAAAGTGTCGAAGAGAGTTCCATGCCCGCATTTACGACTCCCACGAGCCGCATTCTGTTATCGACGTCGATCGTGGAGAACACCTTGAAGGTGATCTGAGCAGCCACTCCGTCAGCACGGCGAACCTGCAGTTGGGTAGGACCTCCAAAAAAGAGGCGTGGCCCTTCGGTAACACCGTCCGAGCTCACGGTCTGGAAATACTCCGCCTGAATGTGACCCGAGGCAGTGGCTGTTCCGTCAGTGACCAACAGCCCCCCGACCTCTCTGCGTCGCAACCCAACGTCAACCGGTCCACCAAAGGTAAGCGCAGCATTCCACCGAATGCTGACTCCTGACCCGAGTTCCAGGAAGCCGCTAGACACGCCCACAATGTGAATCGAGTTGTCGATGTCGATCGTGGAGAACACTTTGAAGGTGGCACCCACAGCAACTCCCACGGAGTTGCGGACCTCTATGAAATTGGTGCCTGCATGCTGGATACGGGCACCCTCGGTGAGCCCGTCCCCGCTCATTGTCTGGAAATAGTTGGCCTGAATGTGCCCCGAGGCAGTGGCTGTCCCGTCAGTGACGAATAGACCACCCACCTCACTACGTCGCAATCCAACGTCCGCGGGTCCTGCTGAAGGGAGGAATTCAAGCGCGTCCCCGTTTGAGATCTGGGGATTTGTCCCACCACTGAAATTGCCACCAGCGGCTGCCAGCATCAGGGCCCAGGTCTCACCAGAGTCAATGGCTATTGTTCCACCACCACCACCAAGACCACCTTGAGCGTCTCCGAAACCCATTAGTGAGCTGCCCCCGTTCGAGACAGTGTGCCGATCAAGTAGTTGATGGCACCGTCGGTCTCAATCTGAAGGTTGTAGGAAGCATCTGGATGGACTGCGAACGAGAACGTGAACAAATCGTTCGCAGTGAGTGCATTTGAACTATTGAAACCAAGCTTGAGGTCTGGTTTGGCGGTCTGCTTCACGATCAGGTTGAGCACCGTTGCGACAGCAAAGGAGACTGATAGCCCCCAGATCTCAACCTCCTTAGGAGTGACATCGGCAGGCAGAATATCCGCATCCGCCCCTGGAGCTGCTCCGTTGATGACGGGAACGAACGGAGTGGTGAGTTCCAAAGCATCGTCGATGCTTCTCTCATAGGTTTCCATCAATCCTCCTTGCTAGACAGAGATCTTCGATGGTGGCGACGGAGGAACCTTCTTGGGCTCGAGCGCGTTCAGACCGTCTGAGATCATGCGAGCTCGCTCACACCAGTCATCATGGATTCGCGGCTTCAGGCCCCAAGAACGGATGTTGATCTTCCGCATCTCCGTCGCCAACTTGTCAGCCTCGAGTTGCAGCTCTTCCAGAGTCATTGGATTCTCCTTACAGCACAAGAGGCTGGAGGGTTTCGCCTCCAGCCTCCTGTTAGATCAGTTGGTCAGAAGCAGGTGTTCTAGACGAACACCTGCGCCATACCCTCCTCATTGAGAACCTCGACCGTGTATTCACCCACGATCATGGCTTTCTCCGCGTCACCCGTGCGGGAGACCTGACGGAACTGGAAGGAACGACCAGCCAGCGGAACGACCTTGATGCGGTCGGTCGACACGATCATCAGGCTGTTCGCAGGCATCCAGCGGTTGAGCATCACGGCGTGGTTACCGTAGGTGCTCTGGAAGATCGAGACCCGGTTGTGGAACCGCTCGTCCAGGTTCACCACGTCCACTCGAGTCGCGTTGAACGAGTCGATCTGCTGCTTGAACAGCGAGTCGGCCACGATCAGATCGAGATCGGTAGCACCAGCGTCCCAGGGATCCTTGATCGCCGTCGTCAGGAGATCGGTCGTCAGGGCACCTGCGGAGCCGAGAGTGGTGATGTTGGTGGTGATGTAGTCCAGGACACCTCGCATCGAGCGACGAGCCGTTGCCGAGCCGATGGAGTTACCAGAGGTCTTGCCACGAATGACGGTCTTCTCGAGGTCGCGGACGATCTCCTTCAGACGCTGGGCACGCTGGTGGTCCATCTCATTCGTGATGCCACCGAGCTGACGAACCGCCTGAACGGTGCCAGACACGATGAGATCCTTCTTGAAGATCTGGACAAAGTTCGTGACCCGCACGCGGGGACGAGAGATGTCCGTCACGACGTCAGCGCCTTCGAGCGCGGCGTCACCGATGAAGAACAACGTGTCGCCAACCGTGATGGTCGCGGCAACCGTTCCGCCGAAAGCTCGAGCGAACGAGATGGAGTCTCCGTTGATTGCGGTGATCTCGACATATTCCCCAGTCGTCTCGACCGTAAAGATCGCTCCGACCTGGATGAACCTGGCGGCAACACCACCATTGTCGTGAACCGTCAGAGTCCCGGGGTCAGTCGTATCATCGATACCCGTCGAGGTTCCGATGGTGACTGGGTTGAGTCGCTCTTCGAGCCACTCGTGGAATACGCTCGTTGCGGCGCGCTCTGCTTGGCCTAGCCTGTCGAGGAAGGGTGTCTCGTGTGGGGAGATCTCCGAGATCTCGGGCGAAACATCCTCTGCGATCCCGTCAAACACTCCGGGGTCGTAGACGGCACGTCCAGTGAAAGCCATGTCTACCTCCTAGCGCCCGCGAGAGAGCGCCGTCCTAGTTACGGACAACCAACTCACTTTCGAGCCGCTTGACCTCGTTTTTTGCTCGCGTGAACTGAGCGAGCAAAGCGTTCTTCGGACCTTCCTTCTTCATCGCTGCTGAAAGGTCGGTCATCTTTTTCTTGGCCGCATCGAGAAGGGTTTGCGCAACCTTCTTCTTGTTGGGGATGCCACCAGTGGTGCCAGCACCACCACGCATCTTGGTGCTCTTCAGGTTATCGGGCATCTCGAAGGCAATGCCTTCCCCGATCTCGACGATGTTTCCTGAGGTGGTTTTGAACATCCACCGCTCCTCAAGCTCGTCCATGACGACCTGAGGGTCGAAGAAGCGGCGAGCCTGAGTTAGGTGCTTGCTGATGACACCAGCCTCAACCAGCGCCTTGTCAATGAGCTGCGAGCGCTCGAGCTGAAGACGTAGCTCACGCTCATCATTCGCCACCTGATTGGCAGCCGAGACCTGACCCTGAAGATCATCGATCTGACGGTTGAACCGTTGCTCCATGATCTCGAGTTTTCCATCCACCTGCCCACCAGGAGAATCGCCAGGCGGGAGAGGCGGGAGAGGTGGGGTCGGCGGAGGAGGCGGAGGGGGAGGTGCTGTTTTCGCCTTGAGCTTCTCGATCTCCGCGGCCTGATCATCGAGTTTCTTCTGCATCGCTTTCTGAGCACGCTCGTGCTTACGACGCTCACCTGCAACATGCTTGTCAGTCTCCTTTTTGGAGACCATCTCATCGCCATCAGGGGGAGGAGGAGGGGGCGGACTGCCACCACCAGACCCGGAGCCATCGTCGTCTTGCTCCATGTAGAGATGCTTGTTGAATCCGTGGATCTTCACTTAGTTACCTTTGCCTGCGTGAGAGCCGCAGTTGCTCATCCTGCCTAGGCGGCAGTAGCCATCTCAGAGGCCGTCTGATTCGGGGGTGGGCCACCGGGTTCGCCATCGACATCGTCTCCGGCTTCTCCCTCTTGCGCTGGCCCAGGCTCACCCGAGTTTAGGCCAGGAGGAATGGGTCCCATCGGTCCGAACGGCATTCGGATCGCGGGCATCTTCATGTCTGCTTCGTCGATCTCCTTTTCGATCTTCTTGCGTAGGTCCATCGAATCACGGGCGAAGATCTTTCGGATGACCTTCTTC
>SDBT01015010.1_pt1 | contig 12327 bp, 15 predicted proteins | sample 2277101 | NCBI WGS metagenome assembly SDBT01 (sample SAMN10404973, study PRJNA504765) | marine sediment metagenome | isolation source: marine sediment core GS10_PC15, 103 cmbsf | place: Arctic Ocean: Southern Knipovich Ridge | collected 2010
CCAATAATAATCGGTCACGATACCACGTTGATCTGTATACTGTCCTATATCAGACTCTCTCGCGGATAATGTCTGATTCTTAACTAGTTTAATTATAACTTTCTGCCCTAGCTTGTATGTAGGCTCCATCAAATCACCACAACAAATGTAACGTGAAGCGTACTCTTGTGTGTAGACTCTTGTCAAGTGGGATATCGTGGAGTGATTCGAATTCGCTTGGGGGCACCAGTTATTTACCCCGGCTCAGAGTTTGCCCTTTAGTTTTTTATAGGTTTCAGCCAGGGCTTCGGGAATTACCCTGACATCAGACATTACCGGCATAAAGTTAGTATCCCCCTGCCAGCGGGGCACGATGTGGGTATGGACATGCTCATCTATGCCGGCCCCAGCTACTTTTCCCATATTTATGCCGATATTAAAACCATCAGGGTTGAACACCTGCCTCAGCAGCTTAATACCCCGGCTGACTATTTGAAAGTGCTCGCCAAGCTCTTCATCAGTTAGCTCCTCCAGGTTAGCTATGTGCCGGTAAGGGGCTACCATCAGGTGACCGGGGGTATAGGGATATTTATTCATCATGACGAAGTTTTTATCCCCACGATACAGAATATAGTTTAGAGTATCATTATCTTGCCCGGGTTTTTCACATAAAATACACCCTTTCGGTTTCTCCATGCGGACATATTCTATGCGCCACGGTGCCCAAATCTGCTTCATATCACTCCCCCTATTGATTACTTAGTGCTATTTTAGTCGGCTGACCTTCATGCGTCAAAGGGTGTAAAACTTGACCAGCTTATTTTAGTTTGTTATAATGGACATTAAAGGTTCACTGTCCATTCATATGACGCTATTATTTACGCATATATTATAAGTAATAAAATTAAGATAATGTCTTGGACAATGTCCAATTATAGGAGCAACGATTATGCCTAAATGGAACGTTCATTTCAATATGAGAGTTAATACTACTGCCCCAGAAATTGTAAACCATATAGCAAATATATATGCGATTTCTAAGGCAATCAGAGGTATACCTTTACCCCCTAGAATCCAACAGCGTTTAGATGCACTTAATATAATGAGAGCAGTGCGGGGGACAACTGGTATAGAGGGGACGGAATTAACTGAAGATGAAGTCTTACAGATAATGCAAGCCCCGAAGAGAAAGCGAGTTTTGCCAGTTAATAGAAAACGTGCTGAGCAAGAAGGTCGTAATGCTGATATATTAATGCGTTACATCTCAAAGACTCTAGTGCATGAACCTAACCTACCTCTCACTGAAAAACTGATATGCCGAATCCATGAGATATTAACGAGGAATATTGATTATACAGATAACATACCAGGGGTATATAGAACGTATGCAGTATCAGCTGGCACTTATGTGCCACCAACTACCGAGGAAGAAGTTCGTAAGTTAATAACTGAGTTCGTTAATTGGTTTAACAATGGATTACCCAAGGAATGGGACTTAGTAATCAGAGCTATAGTCGTACATTTCTACGTGGTAAGCATACATCCTTTTGGTGATGGGAATGGTAGAGTATCAAGAGGTATGGAAAGCTTTTTCTTATATAAAGGTGGCATTAATGCACGATGTTTCTACTCTTTGGCTAACTATTATTATAGCCATCGTGACAAATATGTTCAGATGCTTGATTATGTTCGGTTTGAAAGTAATGGTGACCTTACTCCTTTCCTGCTTTTTGCTTTACAGGGGCTTGCTGAAGAGTTGGAGGCAGTATACTCTGAAGTTTTATCACAAGTTCTACTTATTTCTTATAGAGACTATGTACGGGAAACATTGGAGAGGCATAACAAATTGGGAACTCACTCTGGAGAGCGTATGTTCCATTTCCTTTTAGAACTAACAGAGCCCGTTTCAATAAGGGAGCTACGCAATGGTAGACATAAATTGTCACGGTATTATGCCGGATTATCCAACAAAACACTATCTCGTGATTTAAATTTCTTTGTGAGAAATAGGCTCATAGTTGTTGAGCATGGTCATTTGCAACCGAATGTAAAGGCTATGGGGCAATTTATACCCATTCTACCCTAAAATCGGTAAACCATTATGAGTATTTGCCGCTAGCATTTCGCAACAAGCTAAATTTAGCTTGTTGCGAAATGCTCATGAAGAATTGCATTAACTTAATCACCCAACTTTCGCTTAACGTATTCCGTAGTAGCCACTTTAACCATCTCTTCCCAGCTAACAAAGTTGGTGTGGGTGGAGACGAACATAGAAAACGACTCATTGCCGATGTCCTCAGTGTTTTTGATACCGCTTGCGTCAATCAGAGCCTGAAGGGTCTGAAAGTCAGAGTGTTGCTGAATAAAATTATCGGGTAATAAGTCAGCTAGTTTAACTTCATGCTGTCCACTTAATGCATCTATATTCTGCTGTAATTTTTTCAACCCACTATCATCCCATGAAAAAGAGATATTCACTATTACATCCTCCCAAATAAATATTAGTTTCGGCTTGCCAGCGTATGAATCAGGTCAGAATATGTTAAGAAAGGACCCTTTTTTACCAAACAAACATCGGGATGAATACATGGGAGTAAGCTGCTATCAGTATACTATTTAATTTCCGAAAAATCTAAGAAAGGAATTATTCCTTTGGTCTAATTATCAAATTGAAAGTATACCTTGGATGGAAGATGTTTATAAAGCTTGGGGTAAACTATTTCTTAACAATTTTGATCAGTCGAGAGTATTAGTCTTGAATGGAGTTTCGCACATCCCTAGTTTATTGACAACTGCCCAAATGAGAGTATAATTATCATCCTATCGCTCACAATAAATCTGAAATGGGGGTAAGAGAAATGGCATCTGAATCAGCAATAAAGGCTGCTATTGAGACTAGGGTCACACACTATTCTGTTTGGACTATTGGTGTAACTGATGACCCGAACCGCCGTAAGACTGAGCACGGGAATCCTGGTACTTGGTTTCAATGGGACGCCGATACCCAAGACGCTGCTAGAAACGTTGAGGCGTATTTCCTAGCTGAAGGAATGAAAGGTGGAACTGGTGGAGGCGGTGGGGCAGATTACGTTTATATATTTATCTAGTATGGAGGGTTAAAGATATTTCACTTTTCTATCCCCATTCCCTAATTGTCAGCGGGATAAAATTTACCTTTTGACCGAATTGCAACTAGTGGACACTGGCGGAAGAAAGGGAGTTAGTTTTTATTGTCTCTAATTCTGCTACGTCTTCAGTGAAATCAAGTATCAACTGTATTGGCTTTCCAGGATTATTATTCTCGTTGTAACTGTCTGTGTCGGCTTTTAGTTGTCTACAATCACCAACGACTTGATGTCTACGTTGCTGAAGAGCAATCACCATATGTTCCCTACTTGCCGTTCTAATATCAGCCCACAGAACTGTCTGTTTACCAGAGACTCTTGCAGCATGTTTCGCTCTAACAATACGACCTTGTGGGTCATGAATATATTCCTCACGCATAGCACGTGCCAACTGCTCAGCACAAAGGTCCATAACGGTTGTTCTTTGTGCTTCCCATAGATGATTGTCGATAGCAAATTTCGCTATTTGATGTGATGTGGCTGGCCACTCTCCACCGGCATCAATATATTGATTCACTATACGTTGTAATTGTTCTTTGAACTTTAATTTATGCAATTGTCTAACCTCCTCATCATAAGCTTACTGGAAGTGAGTGTCCCCACCCATCAGTCAAAGCCGCATTAGTAATAATTTCTCGTACTTTTACCAACATATCTCTATACTGAGAGTAATTAAGCTCGTTCCGGCTTGAATGCTGTAATTGTCCAACGATTATACCAGGGTGGACATTGATTTTATTAGCAAATCCTACTATTCGAGCTCTAGAATAAATAGGGCTTACACGAGTAATAAAATTATCTAGTTTCGCCTGTGAGACAAGAAAGGAGACAGCGTTTCTATCGGCATCAATCTCATACTGTGGTCGGTCAATATCATTTTGTTGACCTAGTAAGTCTATATCAAAGATAGCTTTTGAGGTTTTTCCATCACCATTCTTTACATGACCAGCCAATTCGTGTGCTAATGTATGCCAGAACCAATCAATTCGGTCATATCTCAAGGACAAAGCAATAACAGGCGAATCGTTTACCCAAAAAGTAACGCCGTCTATCTTTGATTGTGGTAAGGGTTTAATGATTATTAGCTTAATACCCGATTCGGCTAATATTTTAGGTATAATTCTTATATCTTGAGGATTTGGAAGTATCGCTTTAAGACGCTCCAAAGCATTATCTAGTTTTGCTTGTGTGAACTTTTTAGCGTCTACAGCTTTTGCAAGATGAACAGCTCTATAAAGCCAAGCCCACTGAATTGGAGTAGGCTCAGTATAGGTAGTTGACTTCCTTGACACATGCACCAATTGCAGTTCTTCGCTCATATTTTCTAATTCAAAGAAATCAAGTACTCTTTTTTCCAAAACGTCAATATCATCTGAAGGCTCAATCCAGTTCCTTCTAACCATAGCTCGCACTGGTGCTTTTGCATATAAGATGGCACGCCTAGCTATTGGTTCTTGTTCAGAAACACTCGATGATAAGCGATATAACGATTCCAGATTCATCCATAAATGTGCACTAGTGCCAAAAGCTTCCCCTAATCCTTTCGCGGTCTCAAAGGTAATTCCTCGTTTCCCTGCAATCAATTCGTTTACTAAACGCGTGGGGCGACCGAGAATTTCCCCTAAATCTTCCTGAGTCCAGTCTCTAGATTCAAGCTCTTCCTTAATAAATTCACCAGGCGGGAACACTTCGGCAAGTTTCCTGTCCCTCATTCTACCTCCTTTTTGTATGGCTAATGATAATCTTCGATTCCAACCACCTTGATAATTGTACCTTCAGGATTATTCTTTAAGAGTTCTAATACAAGGCGATATTGGTCATTAAGCCGCATTGAGTGCTGATGTTTTCTTTTCCCCCCAAGTTTCTCAAAGCGTAGAGATTTCAATTTATAAAAATCTCTCTCATCTGGTGCTGCTCTTATCATCTGCATTCTCTTATGATATGCTTTGACAATAGCTGTTGGTCTCCCCCCTGTTAATTTAGGGTTAGTTTCCAATTGGTCAAGGTCGTCATCATCAAAAATCACTTCCATTTCTAGGCATTATACAATACTTTTCCACTAATGTCAAGTGTAATTTTTACAATATGTGTAAAAATGGTATATTTAGGTATTGACAAAATAGAATATTGTGTTATAATATATTGTATAATCAGTTACTAGGTGGTGAATACAATTATGATGGTTTCGCAGTTAGATGAACAAATAGACATGGAGGAGAAACTAATGCCTAGACCTAGAAGGAAACTAGTAGTTCTAATATGCAAGAGGTGCAAGCATAGATGGGTTCCCAGGATGAAATCACCTATTGTGTGTCCAGCCTGTCATTCACCCTACTGGAATAAGCCTGCATCATCAGGTAAAAGGAGTAAGGGAAAACATCAATAAAAACTGAAAAATAAACCGCTCTCGCCGGCCCTGTCAGACTACCGAGAGCGTAGCTACGGAGGAACACTCGCATGAACCCCTTCGCCACTTCTATTATAACTACAAAGCAGACGAAAAGTCAAGATGCCACACCACCGATTTACAGGCAACTTAGAGTCTTATTCGAGGTTATTCCAGAAGGTGAACTGTTGAAGGCATTGAAAGTATATTATGCTGGAAGAAATGGCTATACCTATAAAGTGCTGTGGCGTACTTATGTGGCAATGACTGTGCTGAATTTACCATCATTTGCTGCTCTGATAAGGACTTTGGAAAACAATCCATTCATCGCATTAGCTTGCGGGATTACTAGCCGAGAATCTATCCCATCTAAATTCGCCTACTCACGATTTATGCGTAAACTTGAAGAGCGTTATAACGTGGTACAGGTAAAGAACATCATGCGGATGCTTACCCGTAAATGCTATGAGACATTCCCTAATTTCGGTCAAAGCGTCGCTATTGACGCCACAGACCTAAAAGCGTGGTCAAATGGAAGTAAGAAACATAAATCCGATAAGGACGCTGGATGGGTAATAAAGGGTGATACGAATGGTAAGCGTAAGTTTGTTTGGGGATATAAGATGCACCTAATGGTGGATACCACTTATGAAATTCCTATTACAGCTAATATTACTAAAGGAAATATAAACGATGTTCGTCAAGCTACCCCTTTACTATCACAAGCTCGCCTAATTAACAGTAAATTCCATCCAGAATATATTATCTGTGACGCTGGATATTGCAGCCAGCATCTTCGCAAAATCATAAAGAGACAATGGGGGGCAGAACCTATCATCAAGGTTAACAAGAGACGCAATAAATTAACAATTAAGGAGACAGCGGAATGGCAAATCATCTTTAATCGCCGAACGGCTGTGGAGCGGGTCTTTAGTCGCATGAAAACCCAGAGAAGACTCAATAAAATCACTGTCAGGCGTCGTCGTAAAGTGACAGTTCATAGTTTAATTCCAATAATCGTGACGCAAGCTATGGCTTTAGCTTTTCCTGATACACCAAGGAATTGTGTTTGGTGAATTCACAGATTTGACAGAAAGAATAACATAGTTTATAGTAAAAGTAACTGAATATGAGAAAGACCGCTCTGCGAAAGCGGTCTTGAAAACACCAAGGTGCATACTAGAGCTTTTACTTAATAATAGCGTACACCCTTGGTGGAGTTTTGTCAAGTCCCCTGCTCGTCCAAGGGTAGGGAGACGTAAAATGAGTAACAAAGCAAGCACAGATAATACTTCCAAAGGGTGTTCAATATCCTCCGATACATTTAAAAGACTTTATCTGCTCAATATAATTGCCGCGTTTGATCGTGGTTCCTACGGACTAAAGAGACTCCATAAAGTTACCTATATTGCTGAACGCCAAGATGAAAAAATAAGACCCTTCGAGTTTAAAAAGTATCATCAAGGGCAATACAGTGAAACTTTAGACATAATAAAAGATCAATTAATGTCTGGGGGGTTAGTTGGGGCACTTCCTTTAGATACTGCTAGGGTCATACGCTTGCAGCTTCCTGATGATACCTCCTTCGACATGATTATGGGAGGCAATAAATATGTCATTCCTGACCGGGTCATAACGGACTTTTACCAAGATAGCTTTAAACGAATTTCACCAACGTCTCAAGCTACAATAAAACAAACTGTTCAAGAGTATGGTTATCTCCCTGAGGATGAACTGGTAAAACGCTGTTATGATTTCCCTGAGTTTGTAAATACAGAGTTTGACAGTATCATATTTGAATCTACTCTACCTGATCGCATTGAAACTCCGACTCTTACGCCAGATGAGTGCGAGGAATTAGAATTGTCACTCAATCCTATATTTATTTCAGCAATGGTTAATATTGTTGATGGAATGGACAAATCAAAATTAGATTTGAGTAGGATAGAGATAATTGGCACCCCCATATAAGTTCCTTGTTCATCACAATTTTCAAGAGCAAATGGACGCATTCCTTGAGAATAATATGTCCATTTGGGGTTCTTTCATCGACCAATGCCGAAAAGCTTGTTCCGACCCGTTTAAGGCAGGAAAACCCCTAAAGTATGTGGCATACAAAGTGTTGAGAGGGAAAATACGTAGACTTCAGGTCGGTGGACGCAAAGGACATCGTTTTATTTTTATAGTTTATAGACCCAAAGAGATTATTTTACCTGTTTATCTCTCCCAAGAAATTAAGAAGGGATATAGATTACGACAAGATACCGTGGGAGGAATACGCCAAGCAAATATACAAAGATTTGATAGAAGGCAATGAAGATGCTTTTCAAATCCTCAACCTACCCAAGTAACATTTTATTTCAAAGCTTAACCAGCTTTATAAGCAGTAAAAAGGGCAAGAAACGCGAGTATTTAAGAAGTCACGTGAATCAAGTTTCTGGAGGAAGGGTTTTCATTGTTCAACAGCGACATTGACATGCCAGTGTTAGAACGATTTATGATAGGGGTAATTATCCTATGGAGATAGTTTCGTTATTCTCAGGTGCGGGTGGGTTTGATGCTGGCTTGGTGCAAGCAGGTCATAAAATTACCTGGGCAAACGATATAGATATAGACTCTGTTGAGACTTATCAAAAAAATCTTGGGCGGCATATAATTCTGAGTGATATCGCCGATATCGCTTCCCAAAGTATTCCGGCATCAGACACAATTATCGGCGGGTTTCCATGCCAAGGATTTTCACAAGCAAACTTGTTACGATTCGCCCTTGATGACCGGAATAAGCTATATATGCACTTCGTGCGAATCGTTAAAGACAAGCAGCCAAGATATTTTCTGGCCGAGAATGTAAGAGGCATATTAAGCTTAGGCAAGGGAAAAGTGATTGAACGTGTAGTTGGTGATTTTGAGGAAGCTGGCTACAGGGTTCAGTATCGATTGTTTAATATGGCAGATTACGGAGTGCCTCAAGCAAGATTCCGTGTGATTATTGCTGGCACAAGAAAGAACCTGCCTGAAAAATGCACTTTTCGTTACCCTGACCCAACACATAGCAAATCACCAGATATTGCAGGGTTATTGCCTTGGGTCACTATCTCCTCGGCATTAAAGGGCGTTCCTGATCCAGAAGATGATTCTTCTTTACCAAATCATATTTACTCAAAATATAAAGTGACTAACCGAAACTTCACGGGTCACAGGCGTACTGATCCTTCCAAACCTTCCCCAACGATACTTGCTAGAGGCGACGGGAAAGGTGGCGTATGTGCAATTCAGCATCCAAGAAATCATCGGCGGATGAGTGTGCGCGAGAGCGCAATTATACAAACCTTCCCAAATGATTTTGTTTTTATTGGGAAGATGAATTCTTGCTACCGGCAAGTTGGGAACGCAGTACCAGTTCTTTTTGCCCGGCATTTAGGCAATGAGTTGAGAAAATTAGAGGGGGCCTGTTAAGAATGAGAGTGGTTTCATTGTTCTCTGGAGTGGGAGGATTGGATCTAGGATTCATAAGGGCAGGTCACGAGATAGTATGGGCAAATGATATCTATGAGGATGCCGTCCAAACTTACAAGGACAACATAGGTAACCATATAGTGATAGGTAATATTGAGTCAATTCCCTCAAGTGCAATACCTGATTGCGGCATCGTTATTGGCGGATTTCCATGCCAAGGGTTTTCAATTGCTAACATGCACCGCCACCTGGAAGATTCGAGGAACAAGTTGTACCTTGAATTGTTAAGGGTGATAATGGACAAGCAGCCAAAATATTTTCTGGCCGAGAATGTGAAAGGCCTTATTAGCCTTGACAAAGGCAAGGTGATAGAGATGATTCTAAAGGACTTTGGAGGTGCCGGCTATAAGGTTAAGCACAAAGTTCTGGATGCGGCCGATTATGGGGTGCCACAACATCGTCAGCGTGTTATTTTCATAGGGGTGCGGAATGACCTGCCAAATGACATTGACTATCCTTTGCCGACACATGCTAACCCGTCTAGTAATCCAGAACCACCAATGCTTCCCTGGGTAAACATTAGTGAAGCTCTTGTTGATATACCTGAGCCTGAAGATGCACCAGAACTTCCTAATCACACATATTCAAGGTATAAATTGAGGTTTGTTAACTATCTGGGACACCGAAGGATAGATCCTGACAAACCCGCTCCGACGGTAACTGCTAGGGGGGATGACCGTGGTGGCGTTGTTGTCCTCCACCATTCTAATAATCACAGAAGAATGTCAGCTAGGGAATTAGCTGTAACTCAATCATTCCCATTATATTTTAAATTCGCAGGGAATCTCTCATCTGCATACAGGCAGATAGGAAATGCAGTGCCTCCGATTTTCGCAAAAGCCCTAGCTTCCGTTTTCCCAAACGGAAAGGTGCACTAATGCTTAAAGTGATATAATGTGGGCGGAGGAATAATGGCATGAATGCGCCGAGAAAACCTTTCCCAAGCTATAAATGGCGTTGGGCAGTCCTAACTCCGACTGAGAGCTTGAATGACCCGGTGGTATATCTCGGGGTCCTGCGGGTATTAGCAAAAAGTGAAGGGCTTCCTCCTAGTTCTGGGCTCGTTGCTAGCCGTTTGAGAGAAGTCCAAACCGAGACAGGTACACGAGTAAACTTGGTTAGAACCCCTGATAGGAACTTAATAAGGCATTCTGGACAATACTGGAAAGCACTGGATTTACTAGGCGACTCAAGTGGTGAGATTTCCCTGACAGATTTTGGTAGACGTGTTGCGAGAGGCGGAATTACAAAGACGGAATTTGCCTTAACAGTGGTAAAAACGCTGGAACTTCCAAACCGCCGCATTGAAACAGCTGTGTCCGAGTGGGATGAAGCCGGGCTAAAGATAAAGCCGCTCGAACTGATAATGCAAATAATTAGTGCCTTGTATAGAAGTTCTGGGCAAGAACAAGCATATGTTACCCCGTTTGAATTGGTAAGCATAATTATTCCTTTGGCGGGGGCAAAGTCTTCAATAGAAGAGCATATTGAGGCACTTGGTTTGTACCGGCAAGGCTCTCTGGACTTGTCTGCTTGGCCAGAATGCGCGCCTGGCGCTAATGACAATAGGATGGCCAGGGAATTCTTGTGGTTTCTCTCATATTATGGGATTTGCACTCGCTCTGGAGGCAGACTGAAAGAACAACAAAGGTTCTCTCTTGTCCAACCTTTACTTTCTGAGCTAGGGGAGTTTGAGGGTCTAGACTTGACCGGTCAGGACTCATCATCTGCCGTGCGAAGGGTGAGGGAAACAAATCTTCCAGCAGTTGCAGACAGGGGAAAGGTATTGGCAGAGATAACGGCCCGGCCTCACCAAGCGACTTTCAGGAATAATATTCTCGCAGCATTCGGCTCCCACTGCATTATTACCGGGGTTAACCTAGAGGCTGTGTTAGAAGCAGTTCATGTCGTGCCTGTTAATCGTGGGGGAAATGACCTGATAGAAAACGGGCTGTGTCTGCGGTCAGACATGCATTCCCTTTTTGATTCCGGGCACCTAAGGTTAAATACATCTGGTTCCATTCATTTATCTGAGACAGCCGGTCAAAGAAGAAACTATGGTAGCTTGCCTTCTAGAATCACTATACCGCCATTCATAAATATAAACAACATAGATTGGCGCTGGAAGTACTACTAAGGGAATTATCAATGGTGGATATCTGGGATAAAGAAAAACGCAGTGAAGTCATGTCCTTAATCCGCTCAAAAAATACAAAGCCTGAAATAATTATCAGATCCATGCTTCACCGGATGGGTTTCAGGTTCAGGCTTCACAGCCGAGATTTGCCCGGGCATCCTGACATTGTTATGACCAAGTATAAGAGTGTGATTTTTGTGCATGGTTGCTTTTGGCATTTTCATCAAGATTGCAGAGATGGGAAAATACCTGCCTCACACCGCGACTATTGGGAATCAAAATTAAAAGGTAACGTGTGCAGGGGTAAGGAAAGTATTTTGGCATTGAATAGATCGGGATGGAAAACCCTTGTGATATGGGAGTGTGAGGTGAAGAAAAACCTTCCTGAGGTGCAGGGTAAAATATTATTATTTCTAGATACGGACTAATCAGCCTTGTACAACAATCAGTGACACCCCCTGCGTCTGATGCTATAGCTTCTGAAGCTATTTTTTAGCCAAACCATTTCGCAACAAGCTAAATTGTAAAAAATACAGCCATGCTCTATAGTTACATTAGCTATGGAAGACAGCAGCCCCTCAAGCGATAGCATAACCTTTCTCGGCACTGCTGGTGCCAGGATAATGGTCGCCAACCAGTTTCTAGCCTCAGGTGGTTTATGGCTTAACCTAAGTGGCACCGAAATACTCCTTGACCCCGGTCCCGGCACCATCGTCCAAGCCACAAAAAAGAAACTCAGAGCCGATAGGCTCAGCGCTATTATCCTGTCGCACCGCCACCTCGACCATTCGGCAGACACCAACATTATGATTGAGGCGATGACTCAGGGCGGGTTCAAGCGGCGCGGCCGGCTGTTCGCCCCGGCTGATGCCCTGGGGAGTGAGCCGGTTATGTTCTCTTACCTGAAAGATTATCTTGATGGTGTTGAAGTTTTACAAGAGGGCAAGTCCTATTCTATGGGCAATATATCATTTACCACACCCGTCAGACACATACACCGGGTAGAGACCTATGGCTTGGTCTTCAGGACCACTGAGCATACCTTCTCCTATATTGCTGATAGCCGTTACTTTGATGGCTTATGCCAACACTACGGCGGCGACTTACTAATCATCAACGTAGTTTTTCTAGAGCCCCGCCCGCCGACTGACAACCCGCTGATGCCGACTGACCACCTATCGGTG
>SDBT01015011.1_pt1 | contig 12326 bp, 7 predicted proteins | sample 2277101 | NCBI WGS metagenome assembly SDBT01 (sample SAMN10404973, study PRJNA504765) | marine sediment metagenome | isolation source: marine sediment core GS10_PC15, 103 cmbsf | place: Arctic Ocean: Southern Knipovich Ridge | collected 2010
AGTACTGCTGCTGCTATTATTGATGACTTATTGGACTATGACAGTGACCCATTAAGGCAATATTTAGTAAAACGTTATGCACTCAAAGCTGTACTTCCAAAAGAGGGAGGTGGGATGAAGCTAATCGAAGACGGAGTATTGCAAGGCTACGTGCTCAGCAGCTATTCCGCGCGCAAGCTCGGTATGCAAACGACGGCAAACGCAGGCGGCGTGCACAATCTCACGGCGGAGGCGAGTGCCGGGGAAGCCGATCTGGATGAGCTGTTGGCAAGCATGGGAACCGGGCTCTATGTCACCGAGCTGATGGGCATGGGTGTCAACACGGTGACCGGCGACTACTCGCGCGGTGCCGCGGGATTCTGGGTCGAAGCGGGCACCCTCCAGTATCCAGTAGAAGAGATCACTATCGCTGAAGCTATGAAGGATGCTGGTTATGCTACCGGATTTATTGGTAAATGGCATTTGGGTGAGAAAGGTTTTTACCCTGAGAACCAGGGATTTGATTTGAATATTGCCGGACATGATGCTCCAATGCCGTCCACATATTTTTATCCATATAAAGATGGGCGCAAGTATTCTGATATACTGGGATTAGAGGGTGGAAATCCTGGCGAGTACTTGACAGACCGGCTAACGGATGAATCTCTGAAGTTCATTGAAGCGAATAATCAGCGACCATTCTTGCTTTATCTATCCCATTATGCGGTACATACGCCTATTGAATCAAAATCAGAATTGACTGATAAATATAAGCATAAACTTGAAAGTAGTTCTGAGCCCACAAAATCTGGTTACCTTCCGGAAGGAAGCAGTAAGACAAAGCAGATACAGGATGATCCACAATATGCGGGTATGATCCAGAGCATAGATGAGAGTGTTGGACGTATTATGGGGAAACTGGATGAATTTGGTTTGTCAAAAAATACCATTATCATCTTCATGTCAGACAATGGTGGACTATCTAACCTTCCCATAGATTCACCAACATCGAATATACCTCTGCGTGCCGGTAAGGGATGGTTGTATGAAGGCGGAATCAGGGTTCCCATGATCATTAAATGGCCGGGTGTGGTCAATTCAGGATCTGTTTGCAGGGAACCGGTCATCAGTATGGATTTCTATCCCACGATGCTGGAAATGGCGGGCCTTCCTTCTCGTCCTTTGCAACATAAGGACGGCCTGAGTCTTATTCCCTTGTTGAAAGAAAATGATCACATCAATCGGAAGGCTATTAATTGGCATTATCCCCATTATCATGGCTCAGGACAAAGACCTGCCGGTGCCATTCGAGTAGGCAACTTTAAGCTTATCGAATGGTTTGAAGATGGACATGAAGAGCTTTATAATATAGGAGAAGATTTAAGTGAGACCCGTGATCTTTCAAAGAAAATGCCGGAAAAGGTGACAAGATTAAAACAAATGTTGCATAATTGGCGTCAGCAGATTGGTGCACAAATGCCTCAACCCAATCCAAAGTGGCAAGCTAAATAAGAATTAAAAAAATAAATTTTATTGCACTTCTTATCGGATTGCATAAAATTAATAAGAAATATTCCTATCCTGCAAGTATATATACAAAAAATGGAAATTTGCTTGTCACTCAAACTTGAATATGTGAGTAGTATAGGCACTGTAATCTTTTTAGCCAATCTGATCTATTCATAAATCACACGAAGTAAAAAGAAAACAGAGAGCAGAAGGCAGTAAGCAGAAAAAAATAAGATAAAAAAATATCAAAAAATATAAGGGAGGCGTTTATGAAATACTGGCTTTTTGTTGTATTAATGATTTCATTTTTCAATTTTTCTACTTGTGCGGGTACTAAGGGTGGTTTAAAATCTTTGCCAGACCCGGAACCCAATAAAACGATGGTTATAGGTGTGGTGCTTATAGAAAATATAAATCAAAGTTATCCGTTTGATAACTGGCATTCTCCTGCGCAGGTTGTCCTTCTCGGAAAGGATGAAGAAGGTGCCATATCTCATCATACTGTATATACCTCTAATGAAGGCTATTATTGTCTACCAAATGTACCAAAAGGGAGTTATTTATTAAAAGCTATAATTTTTCAGGAATCCGGAACACTTCCTGATATTATTGTAAATGAATGGAGAGGATCAAATTCAAGATTTAATCTTTTAAAACACCCCCAGAGAGGAATTGAGTATACAGCGGAGTGGTTTCCACAACGGCCAAATTCAAAATTCATTAATAATAAAATCGCTTGGTTTGGTTTAAGAACTAGAAATTTAGAAGACACTTCTGAACTTTACAAAGGTGAGGTTATATATAATGTAGTTAATGAAGAAATGAAAGCAACTCGTATGTGGCGAGATGGCTATCCATATACCATTCAAGATCCGTTAACTTATTTCAAAAATAAATTCCCGCTTTCAGGATGGTGGCAACAATAATCTTTTTACCCGTCAATTAATTTTTTATTCTTTTATTATGATAACCTCTTGCAAAAGAGGAAGTATAATAATCCAATTAATATAGCAATTCATCCTTGCCTTGATAGTGTCAGTAGTGTATCCTTAAATCCACTTATTGTCGAATCATGTGTTTAATTTAATATTCACTAATTAAATGAGTAGGAGTCTCACAATGAATACTTTTCTAAATATAACGGATATTTTGAAAAAGGCTTTTTTATTAACATTTTTGCTGTATATCAGTGGTACTGCTCAAACTTATTCAAAAGAAAAAAATAAAAAAAGTAATTCTAATCAAGTGATTAAACATGTGATTGTGTATAAAGAGGGGGGAAAGTTTTGCGGTTGGCCCGCCAATCATGGAATTTGGATCTGGGGTGACGAAATATTAGTTGGTTTTGAACTCGGATATTACAAAGAAAGCACCAATAAACATTCATTTGATCGAGATAAACTAAAAATATTGGTAACTGCGCGGAGCCTGGATGGGGGTGAATCATGGATGTTAGAAAAACCAGAGGGAATAATCCCTCCATCACTTGGAGGGAGAAAGCCAATCCAGTGTCCAGGTAATATTAATTTTAAACATCCTGATTTTGCTATGAAATTGAACTCAGCGAGATTTATAATATCTTATGATCGTGGTAAAAAATGGCAGGGTCCATTTGAAATTCCAAAATTCAATGATAGAAAGATGTGGTCTAGAACAGACTATATTGTTGATAATGAGAAAGAAGGATTGTTTTTTTCAACATCACCAAAATCAGATGGAAAAGAAGGCAGACCTTTTGCTGCATATTTCGGGGATAGCGGAAAAATCTTTAATTTTCTTTCCTGGATAGGTCCCGAACCTAATTACCCGGGGTATTCTATTATGCCCTCCACTGTTCGAATAACAGAAAGCCAAATAGTCTCAGCAATACGTAACTACAAGCGTGGCGATGTAAATCAAGGTTGGATTGATATTTATGTTTCTAATAACAACGGCAATAGTTGGGAATTCCTGAGAAAATTAGCCGAAACGGGAGATCATGGTGGAAATCCGCCCAGTATGATAAAATTAAAAGATGGTCGACTTTGTGTGGTTTATGGGAATCGTACTGTTCCTTCCGGGATTTATGCAAAGTTAAGCAGTGATAACGGTCAAAGTTGGGGTGATGAGATTATACTACGTCAGGATGGAAAGACCTGGGATATCGGGTATTGCCGGACAGTGCAAAGATCAGATGGTAAAATAGTCTGTGTCTATTATTATATAACTGATGAGAATCCGGAACAACACATCGCTGCTACTATTTGGGATCCCAATAGGGTAGAAAACGGTAGTGATAAAATCAAGTAATTGATTCTTCCTGGTACAATAAACACGAGGCAATTATGAAATCAACAAAACTTGGGGATAATTTAGGACATCTCATAACTCCTTTGGTTACGCCATTCAATGATAATGGTGATGTAAATTATGGTGAAGCAGAAAAATTAGCAGATTATTTAATTAGTCGGGAATATTGTGATTCAATTGTAGTTGCGGGTACAACAGGTGAATTTTATTCACTGAGTTTCAAAGAAAGGATTGATCTTTTCGCGGTTGTTAAAAATGCAGCAAACGGACGCATTCCTGTTGTTGCCGGAGCAGGCTCTGCCTACGCAGGTGAGGTTGTAAACCTGGTAAAGGAGGCAGAAAAAATGAATTTCGAAGTGGCTATGGTAACGGCACCCTTTTATTGCATGCCTACTCAGGAGGGGGTATATCAATTTTATAAAAATATTGCTGAGAGTACCTCTGTGCAGATATTACTCTACAATATCCCCTTATTTGCTGGTGTAAATATTGATCCAGAAACGGCTGTAAAATTGGCCAGGATAAAGAATATCACAGGAATAAAAGAAGAGAGTGGTATTAATCCTACTCAAATAACTGATTATGCCTTAGCGACACCAGAAGATTTTACTATTTATAATGGGGATGATATGATGGTTTTGTGTAGTATGGTTCAAGGAGCAGCCGGTGTCATCAGTGGTGGATCGCATTTAATTGGAGATAAAATAAAGAATATGATTAATCTCTTTCAAAATGGTCAAAACCAGAAAGCTTTAGAAATACATCGGCTAATCTATCCCTTCTTTAAAGCCTTTGGTCAAAATCGACGTGTCAATCCTGTACCGATATTGAGAGCTGCTATGGAAATTGCCGGCCATACAGTCGGCGCTGCCCGCTTACCGCTTGATACTGCAACCCGGGAAGAGAAAGAAATAATTAAAAAGCATTTAATCAGATTAGGTGTTATATAGGCTGTTGAATTTCTAATTCCAATATTTTATTTCCCCACTCTTGTATTTCATTTTATTATTAGTATCTATGAAAATATTATTCAAACCGAAATAACAATTATAAAAAATTTGAAAGGATGAATTATGGCACATTTTATCATTTCTTTACTATGGATTAATAGTTTGTCAAGAGGTATTAAATATATACTGAAAACATATGTTGGTCAGTTTTGGTGGTTTTTCCTTATTTTATTTATAAGTATTCAGAGTCTACAAGCCCAGCTGATCCCAAAATTTAATCGTGCCGTTATCAGTCCCTCTTTAGTTAAGTTAGAGCCTGGTGAAAAACAACAATTTAAGATTATTATGATTGCCACACGGCTTAGCAAAGCCTCTTTAGCCAATGAAGTGAAGTGGCTCGTAAATAATATACCCGGCGGCAATAAAAAATTAGGTACTATCGATGCTGATGGTCTTTACAAGGCACCCCAAAAGTCTTCTGCTTCTATTGAAATTAATATTTGTGCAGAAGTGAATGATGCTGTTAATCCTAAACTATGGGCAACCATTCTGATGGACAATCCCTCCTATAAATTAGATCAAAGTTGGGGAGAATCTGTTGAAAATCTTAAATATTTTGAGAATCCCCACGGTATGTGCTTTGATATTGACGGAAACTTACTCATAGCCGACCAGGGAGCGCATCGGATTCTCAGATTTACCACTGATGGAAAATATCTGGGAGATGTCGGATCAGGGCAAGGGGGCAGACCGGGATATTTCTTAGAGCCTCGTGTTGTTGAAATAGATTCAAGCGGCAATATTTTCGTTGGCGACGAAAAAGATGACAAACCGCGTATCCAGGTTTTTTCCCCGGAGGGTAAATTTCTTCGAATATTTGGCGAAAAAGGCACGGGTCCCGGGCAAATTCTTCGTGCACATGGATTGGGATTTGATACACAGCAACGGTTGTATGTCACCGATGTTGATAATATGCGCGTTAATGTTTACACACATTCAGGGGAGTTTCTTTATTCCTGGGGAAAAGATGGAATGAGCCCCGGAGAATTAAACGCACCGCATGGTATTGCACTTGATGCAAATAATGATGTATTCGTCCCTGGTTTTTATGGCCCGGTTCAAAAATTTGGCATGGAGGGAAATTTTATTTTTGCTTTTAGCCATGCCAATCCACCAAATGGCCCAGTAACTTTCCATGCTTTAAATAGCGATCAATGGGGTAATATATACTTGACAGGTGGAGGGGGTGGTGACTATACTGGACCAGAAAGTAAAAAACGCAGTATCAGTAAATACAACAACAATGGAGACCTAATAACCACCTGGAGTTTATCTAATTCTGATTATTCTCCTAGTTGGGGAGCCGTTGACGATAATGGGAAAGTATACATCCTCTTCAAAGGAAAAGAGAGGTATGGTGTTGAATCTTACATTGAAGAATAGTATATATAATTTAGCATGTGCCATGATTTGTACATATCAATCATATGATAAGAACATGTTATGCATAATGCTTGCTTAACTTTCACCGCTATAAAAAATTGATATAATGACAATCTTTCATCAAAAAATAGAAGTTTATTAAAATCTTTAAGGGAGAAAAGTCATGTTAAAACAAATCTTAATGTTTTCCATGATTACAATTTTTGTTATTAGTTCGCTTCACGCTCAACAAAAAAAATCTTATAAACCCTGGATCTGGCCATCAGAACCGCCGGAAGATTGTCCATTCATACAATCCAATGATCTAGTTGGTATTGCTGTAACAAAAAATTATCATCATTACAAATTAAAAAGTGGACAAAATTATGGCGATACGTGGTATCCAACCTGGGCTGCTAATGATACTTTATATTCACCGTGGACGGATGGTAGATGTCCCCGTCTGGATGGGGCTTGGGAAAGGTCAGCTTCGTTTGAAAGAAATAATGAAGTAGTTTATTATAAGTATATAAAACGTCCAAAACAAGCCACCACAGGCCAGGCTGTAATAGTTGGGGAAAATCCGCTTGAATTAAATATTTATAGTCTCGGCATATCTAACGGCGATCCTTCGCCATACCAGGGACGTTATCCTTGTGGGAGTTTAGTTCATAATGGTGTATGGTATTATGGTACTTATTGTTTGGCACCTGATCCCAAAACTAGAATTGGTGGATTTAATTATAACTGGCCTTGGTTGGGACCTTTTATCGGATTTCGCATATCATCCGATTTCGGACTTACATGGAAGGACACACCGCATACGCCTGCCAAATCTCTGTTTAAGGAAGACGGTATGTGGGGCCACCCAGTAAAAATAGGTGCTCCCCACTTTGTAGATTTTGGTATGAATATGAAACATTCACCGGATGGTAAAGCTTATCTTGTTGGGATGGGTGCTGAAATAAATGATCCCAAACCAAGATATGCTAATCTCAGCTGGATCAGTGGTGATCAGATTTATATGTGCAGGGTGACACCCTCGATTGAAAACATGAATGACATGTCCAAATACGAATTTTTCGGTGGACATAACAAAAAGGGCAATCCTATCTGGACGTCTGATTTTGACCAAATTAAACCGCTCATTGACTGGAATAATAATTGTGGCTGTGTGACAATGACATATATAACCGCCTTGAAAAAATATTTAATGGTTATCACGGACGGTTGGCCAACAGTGGCAAGAATGAACTCCTATATTTTAGAATCGGATAACATTACTGGTCCCTGGAGACTTGTCAGCTATATGAAGGATTTTGGTCAGCAGGCGTATTTTTTGAATTTTCCCACTAAATTTATTTCTGATGATGGTAAAAAACTCTGGCTCTTTTATTCAGGTAATTTTGCCAAAAACTGGAATGATATGAAAATTAAGTCCAATCCGCCAGGTAGTGCGTATGGATTAGTGGTGCAGGAGATTATTTTACTTGATAAAGAAACTTATAAGAAATATAAAGACAATCCGATACCTTCTGTGAAAAGGTAGAGTCTTACATAGAAAAGATAGTTATAAATAGATTATTGAATTGCATAATAAATAATTCCACCAGAGTTATTCCGCTACACTTCGCAAACTGCTGAATTAAATCGTTGCGGAGTATTGAATATATACTAAAAACATCTGTTGTACATTTCTGTTGGATTTTCCTCATTTTATTTATGTATTTAAGACTTTTAAATGCTAAATAAATTTCTGAGAGGAATTAAAAAATTTAATTTTATAATGGAGGTTATTAAAGAATGGGAATTTTAAAAGGCGTTGTTTCTGCAGCTATCACCCCGCTTAAAAATGGTGGTAATGAAGTTGATTATGATGCACTAAAGAATTATTGTGATTTTTTAATTGAAAAAGGGATTCAAGGATTGTTTATTTGCGGGACCACCGGAGAGGGACCTCTTCTTTCGATTCAAGAAAAGGAATCTATTATTAAAGTGGTTGTAAAGCATGTAAATGGGAGGGTAAAAGTAGTTGCTCACTCGGGGGAGATTACTACAGAAAATTCTATGAAACTTTCCAAGATTGCCCAAAAGCATGGTGCTGATGCCGTCGCCGTTGTTTTACCCTATTTTTATTCTCTGGATGAGGAAGCTTTGCTTGAACATTTTGTGAAAGTAGCGAATTCGGTTCCGGATTTTCCAGTATATATATATAATATTCCTCAAAATACTATTAATAATTTTTCCCCGATTCTTTTAGAAAAATTGTTAAATAAGGTAAAAAATATAGCAGGTATTAAGACAAGTAATGCCGACCTGGCACAGCTTCAGGCATATTTGGAAAAGTTTAATGGAAAGCATACAACATTTGTAGGAAGCGATAGATACGCAATGGCCGGTTTAGGCGCAGGAGCCCAGGGTATCGTATCCGGAAATGCCTCAACCTTCCCTGAATTATTTATAAATCTTTATCAATCCATTGAAAAAGGAGATATAAAAACGGCCCGAAAGCATCAGTTAATTATCAATAAACTTGCAACAATTCTTAAAGATGGACGATATCCCGGCTATTACAAAAAAGCCCTGGAATTGAGAGGAATTAAAGTGGGAAAGGTAAGGGCCCCTCACCGGGAGCTATTTCCTGATGAAGTTGAAGAATTGAAAAGATCTTTAGAAGTAATGACATTAATTTAAAAGGGAGAATATTTAGATGAAACATCAATTCTATTTTAGTAGGAAAATTTATATCCAGATCTATTACCTGGCACTATTTATCCTGTTGATGGGAATGAGATGTACATCCAATCAAATAGACGGTGTCTTTCAGATCGTCGATACCCCACCTACTTCATCAAAAAATGATTATTATCAAGGAAATCGTCCTCCTCTTAAAGCAAATCCGCTAATTAAACTACCCATCGGCCATATTCAGGCTGAAGGTTGGTTGCGGCACCAATTGGAACTGATGGCCGATGGCTTTACCGGCCATCTGGGGGAAATTAGTAAATTTTGTAAGATTGAGGGAAATGCCTGGGTAGATCCGCAAGGCCGGGGAGAAAACGGATGGGAAGAGGTGCCGTACTGGCTGAAGGGATTTATTAGTTTAGGATACAACTTGGATGATAAGCGTATCATCCAGGAGGCCCAACGGTGGGTGGATGGTGTTTTAGGCAGTCAGGATGAAAAGGGATATTTCGGTCCAAGGAGCAACTGGGAACAGGCAGCTGTTCATCATACGACAGCAAACGATATCTGGCCTAATATGATCATGCTTTACGTTCTTCGAACCCATTATGAATTCACTGCTGATCCGAGAGTGATTCCATTTATGACCAAGTATTTCCGCTGGTTGGTGGATGTTCCTGACGAAAATTTCCTTATAGGTGCCTGGCAGAAAAAACGGGCCGGGGATAACCTTCAAAGTATCCATTGGCTTTATAATCAAACCGGTGAGGAATGGTTATTGGATTTGGCACGACGCAATCATGAACACACCTCTGATTGGGTAAATGGAATTCCTACTAAACATGGGGTCAATCTGGCACAAGCTTTTAGAGAACCGGCTCAGTATTATCAGCAGAGTCATGATATGAAACATCTTAAATCTACTGTGCGCAATTATGACTCGATAATGTCTGATTACGGTCAGGTACCGGGAGGCATTTTTGGTGCTGACGAACATGTCCGTCCGGATTTTACTGGTCCGCGACAAGGTGCGGAAACCTGCAGTATGGTGGAATTTATGTATAGCCATGAGGTGCTGATGGGGATTACAGGTAATCCAGAATGGGCTGATCGATGTGAAGCGATAGCCTTTAATTCCCTACCGGCAGCGATGACTGCAGATTTGAAGGGGCTTCACTATCTGACAGCACCAAACCTTGTTCAGCTCGATCACAGCGAAAAGTATCCATTGCTTGATAATAAAGGTGTATTACTTCCTTATGATCCCTGGGATTATCGCTGCTGTAAACATAATGTTGGTTTTGGATGGCCTTATTATGCAGAACATCTTTGGATGGCGACCGCGGGAAATGGACTGGCAGCGGTGTCTTATAGTGCAAGTACGGTAAAGGCTAAGGTTGGAAATGGCACGGAAATCCAGATTAAAGAAATAACGGATTATCCCTTTGGAGAAGTTGTAGAATTTAAATTGTCGATGGATAAATCTGATAATTTCCCTTTGTTTTTTCGTGTGCCTGTATGGGCTGAGGGAGCACAAGTTAATATAAATGGGAACAAAATACCCTTAAAAATATCTACTTCATCATGGATCTCATTAGATCGTCACTGGCAAAATGGTGATATTATCCACTTAGAGTTTCCGATGTCAATTCGTGTAAAAAAACCAGAAACGAATAAGAATTTTGTTTTCATCGCACGCGGGCCATTGATATACTCTCTTAAAATTGGTGAAAAGTGGGAAAATTTTAATGGTTGGGATAAACGGTACAGAACAGATAATTGGCCTGCATTTGAGGTTTACCCAACTACGCCCTGGAATTATGGTTTAGTTATCGACGCAAATCATCCTGAAAAGTCGATTGAGGTTTTACAAAAGAATGGCCCATTGGCTTCACAGCCGTTCACTGTAAAAGATTCCCCTATAGAACTTCGTGTAAAAGGAAAAAGAATCCCAAATTGGAAACTGGAACCCAATGGCTTGATCGGCGCCGTTCCGGAAAGTCCAGTTAGATCAGAACAACAGGTAGAAACAATTACCTTGATTCCTATGGGTTGTGCGCGTTTACGGGTTTCGGCATTTCCTACCGTTGAATAGCTATGCGGGTCTGTATAATCCTTGGTTCCTTATCCCGTAGTATTACTTGGTATTTGGACCAAAGGAAACAAAAGTGACTGCTTTGATATCTCTCTGCGACAGGATTAGATTCTATTCTATATTGAAAATGACGATGATTCGTCATGAAAATTGAAATATATGAGGCAATAAATGAGTGAAATTAATCGACGTGAATTCCTTAGAAATACTGGGATGGCTGCTACGACACTCTTTATACCACAATTATTTAATTGTAACAGACAAATTACAAATAGACCTCCCAATATAATTCTCCTCATGGCCGATGATCTAGGCTATGGAGATGTCGGTTTTAATGGGAACAAAATTATTAAAACGCCCCATCTGGACGTTATGGCAAAATCGGGTGTTCGGTTCAGTCGATTTTATGCGGGAAGTCCCGTATGTTCACCGACCCGGGGAACCTGTCTAACCGGTCGTCATCATTTCCGTTCTGGAATTTTCAGCGCGAGTCAAGGCTATCTGCCAGAAGAAGAAATAACTCTGGCCAGAATATGCAAATCAGTAGGGTATACGACAGGTCATTTTGGAAAGTGGCATTTGGCCAGTATGAGTAAAACCGGACTGACAATGCCGGAATATTATGAAAATCGGGAAAGAAAATATGGCCCTCCGTGGGAGCGGGATTACGATGTCAGTTTTACTACCGAATGTAATGTCCCCACCTGGAATCCCAGTGATACAGACGGGTATGAATGGGAATCACCTCTGCCTCACCGGCAGCAATTGGGTTGGGGAGAGGTACCGCATCGGTATGATTGGGAATCAACTCTACCCTTTTGGTATAATGGGAAATTGGTGAAGGACGATCTTAAAGGGTCCGCCGCCAAGGTAGTCATGGATCGCGCGATCCCGTGTATACAAAATGCCGCACAAAATAACCAACCGTTTTTTACTACTAGTTGGTTCCTGGAACCACATGAACCTGTAGTAGCCGGACCTGAATATTGCGAGATGTATCAGGAATACAGTGAAGGAGAACAGCATTATTATGGAACCATTTCCGCCATGGATAAACAAATTGGACGATTACGGCGGGAACTGCAGAATCTAGGAATATCTGAAAATACTCAAATCTGGTTTTGTAGTGATAATGGACCGGAGGGTATGAGTGGAGAAAATGGTGTGTTTCGAGGATCAACCGGTGGCTTGCGTGGACGAAAACGCAGCCTTTTTGAGGGTGGGGTGTTAGGACCTGCCTTATTAGAATGGCCAGGTCATACTAAAGCTGGCCGTGTAGTTGATACGCCATGCTCCACGCTCGATTATTTACCAACGGTAATGGAACTGATTGATTACAAAATGCCTGATAAACGTCCTATTGATGGGATAAATTTATTACCTATAATTGGTGGTAA
>SDBT01015012.1_pt1 | contig 12326 bp, 11 predicted proteins | sample 2277101 | NCBI WGS metagenome assembly SDBT01 (sample SAMN10404973, study PRJNA504765) | marine sediment metagenome | isolation source: marine sediment core GS10_PC15, 103 cmbsf | place: Arctic Ocean: Southern Knipovich Ridge | collected 2010
GGGGAGCCGGACCTCCTTGAGAAGATAGCCGACGAGACTGTCGCGACGGCGAGCGAAGAGCTTCTTGCCCATCTCGAGAAGGTCGGCCATCCCGCGCTCACGATGGACCCGCTTATGTAGCCGAGCACGGTACCTTGCCCCGGCCCTGCCAGGCTGGCCGGGCTGTGGCGGGAGTAACTCCCCTGTCCACAAACGGAGGCCGAAGTGCAGGCAGGCGTGAGAAGCCCCGGGGGCCTTCAGCAGAGAACGATGGATGGAGCGGGCAAGAGCAAGATGCGGAGATCCGGACCACAGGGCGAAGAGAGGTTCTACCGCCAGTGGGTACCCGCTGAAGACATGAGCACCTTCGAGGTCCACGTGGAGGAGACGGACCTCTTCATCGCCGTCAGCCGGACGCCGGGCCCGGTGGAGCACCTTCGCGAGGAGGCGCTGCGCGCGGTCGAGCGGTGCAGGGAGGAAATAAAGACGGCCATCTCCATGGATGCAGGGTTCGGCGAATCGCTGGAGCCGGTCGAGGTGGCCCGTGAGGCACCGCGGATAGCGCGCGCAATGGCGGAGGCCGGCCACGCGGCTGGCGTGGGGCCCATGGCAGCGGTGGCAGGGGCGGTAGCCGGCGAAGTAGGGTGCAGGCTCTTGGAGCTCGTCCCGGAAGTCATCGTGGAAAACGGCGGCGACATCTTCTTCAGGACGGTACGGCCCAGGGTCGTGGGCCTTTACGCGGGACGCTCGCCGCTGACGGGGCGCATAGGTTTCAGGCTCGGAGGTGGGGAGGAGCCCCTGGCAGTGGCCACGTCGTCGGGGACGGTGGGCCATTCGCTGAGTTTCGGGAAGGCGGATGCGGTCACTGCGACATCCCGCTCGGCGCCGCTTGCCGATGCTGTGGCCACTGCTGCTGGTAACATGGTACAGGGGCCGGAAGGAATCGAAGCGGCGATGGCGTTTGCGAGTTCCGTCGAGGGTATACTGGGGGTTGTGGTCGTAGTGGGTGAGAAGATGGGCATCCGGGGCGAAGTGGAGATGGTCCCGGTCTTGGTCAAGCATCGTGGGGGAAAGGGAGATGAGCCCGACCGGCTTTGCCGGCCGGGCATCGCTGGTCGGGGTTCGCCGGCCCGGGATCGAGGGCTGCACGGGCAGTAGTGAGACATGGGGAGGGATTGAAAGAAGATGGCGGTAGAGCATATATCCGATTCTGACTTCGAATCGCGGGTGCTGAACTCAGAGATGCCGGTCCTGGTGGATTTCTGGGCACCGTGGTGCGGGCCCTGCAAGAGGATAGGCCCCCTGGTCGAGGAGGTCGCCTCGGGCTACGAGGGGAAGCTTCTCGTAATGAAGATCAATGTGGATGAGAACCAGGAGACCGCGACGAAGTTCGGCGTGCGCAGCATCCCTACGGTGTTCATCTTCCGGGGAGGCGAGATAGTGGAGCGGGTGGTAGGTCTCGTTTCCAGGGGCGATCTGGTGGCGCTTGTAGACCGCTCGCTGGGAGCGGCTGCGTGAAGCATCCTTCCCGGATGTTCCTCGCCCTTATTATCCTGGCTGCGGCGGGAGGCCGCGGCAGCGAGCCCGCGGCGGCAGCTCCTCCGCACAGGGACGGGGTGTACCACGCAGTCAGGAAGGGAGAGACTCTCTGGAGGATCGGCAAGGCGTACCGCGTCAGCGTGGACGAGCTGCTCAGGGCCAACGTGCCGGTCAAGGCACACGAGTTGAAGGTCGACGACGTGCTGTTTATCCCGGCCGGCCGGCGCGTGCTCGAGATACTGCCGTGGTCGCCCGGCAAGCCGGTGAGGAGCCGCCCGGAGAAGCACTCGCGGAGATGGCGCTATATCATCATACATCACAGCGCTACGAAGACGGGCAGCGCTCAAATATACGGGGACTATCACCGCAGGAGGGGATGGAAGAACGGCCTGGGCTACCACTTCGTGCTTTCCAACGGCACCTCCGGGCTTCGTGACGGGCAGGTCGAGATAGGCCCGCGGTGGGAGAAGCAGATCATTGGCGCCCACTGCGATGCCCGGGGCATGAACTACGTGGCAATAGGGATCTGTCTCACGGGCAACCTGGAGGTCCAGCGTCCCACGAAGGCACAGATGGAGTCCCTCGGCAAGCTGGTGCGGATGCTGATGAGGCAGCACAAGATCCCGGCTTCCAGGGTCACAGGCCATGGGAACATGGACCGGGGAAGCAAGTGCCCGGGCAGGAGCTTCCCCTGGGCCAGGTTCAAGAGGGACATCGCCAATGTCAGGTGACAGGGTTCACGACGCGGTCATCATCGGGGGAGGCCCGGCTGGATTGACTGCGGGTATCTACTGCCTGAGAGCCGGCCTCGACGCTGTTCTCGTGGAGCGCAGCGCGCCCGGCGGGCAGGCGATGATAACCGAGCTGATAGAGAACTATCCCGGGTTTCCCGGGGGCATCGGCGGGGCGGAACTGATGGAGAAGATGGAGGAGCAGGCGCGCGGGCTGGGGCTCTCCATCCTGCAGGAGGACGTGCGCGGGCTTGATATAGCCAACCCGGTGCCGCTCCGGGAAGCCGACTGGGCGGGAAGGGAGCCCCCCCAGGTGACCGCGGCTGCGGAGGAGATGGCTGTCAAGGTTGTCAGGACCGACAGGGGTGAGCACCGTGCCATCTCGGTCATAGTGGCTGCAGGCGCCGAGTTCAAGCAGCTCGGGATCCCTGGAGAACGCGAGTACGCGGGGAGGGGCGTCTCATACTGCGCCACCTGCGACGGCCCCTTGTTCCGGGACCGGGAGATCGTGGTGGTCGGGGGCGGGGACGTGGCCGTGCAGGAGGCGATCTTTCTCACGCGCTTCGTGAAGAAGCTCACACTCGTTCACCGGCGCGACCGGCTGCGTGCGGTCAGCCGGCTGCGCGAGCGGCTGCTCGGGAACGATAAGGTCGAGGTGGCATGGCGCTCCATCCTCAAGGAGATAAAGGGAAACGGGGGAGTCAGCGCCGTATCAATCGAGGATGTGGAAACCGGAGAGCGCAGGGAAGTGCCGTGCCAGGGTGTTTTCATTTGGGTGGGGCTGCGCCCCCAGGCCTCTTTTCTTGAGGGTGTGGTGGACCTCGATGTGGACGGGTACGTGGTGACGGACGGCAACATGGAATCCTCGTGCGAGGGTGTCTTTGCCTGTGGGGACTGCCGCCGCAAATGGCTGAGGCAGGTTGTCGGAGCCTGCTGGGAGGGGGCGCTTGCGGCGTCTTCCGCCAGCCACTACGTGGAACGTCTCCGGGGCACCTCGTACGAATAGACGGGAGCTCACACATCCCTTGCGGGATGGGAGCAGCTTTGCTGCTCTTGGAGTTTGATGAATCGAACTCCACGGCTGCCTGGTCCCGGGGGAAAAGAGCGATGGCATTCGAAGGCTACAGCGACAAGGTGATGGACCACTTCGCGAACCCGCGTAACGTCGGGGAGATTGCTGATGCGAGCGGGGTAGGCCATGTGGGAAACCCGGTCTGCGGCGACATCATGAGGATGTTCATCAAGGTGGAGGGTGACCGCATAGTGGATGCGAAGTTCAAGACATTCGGCTGCGGTGCTGCCATCGCCACGAGCAGCATGGTGACTGAGCTTGTGAAGGGCAAGACGGTGAAGGAAGCTCTTGGGATATCAAACCACGCAGTGGCCGAAGCCCTGGGAGGCCTGCCTCCGAAGAAACTGCATTGCTCCGTACTGGCGGAGCAGGCGCTGCGTTCGGCGATCGACGATTACCTGGAGAAACAGAAGACCTAGACGCCTCGTGCTTTGACGGTGGCCTTGCCGCCCTTGCGCATCCGCACGTTCCAACGGCCGCCGGCAAACCGGGGCTTTCCTCCTGTGCCCATTATCTCCAGCCTGGCACGTCTCGAAACAGACCCGGGCAGGACTATCCTACCCGACACTCCCTCCGGCAGGGAGACCGTTATCGAGAAGACACCGCGGGAATCGTTCCACTCGACCTGCACCGGACCGTGCGGTGTCGGCATACTTCCCCGCGCCCACTTCAGCCCCGCGGGTTCGGGAGCTATCCTGGCCACGGTGAACCCCGGCTTCTCCGGCGTGACACCCAGCTGGTATGCGGACAGGAAGTATGTTGGGGCCGCGCTCCAGGCGTGACAGTGGCTCCGTGTCCAGCTGCCGCTGGGTTCGAATCCGGGGAATACTTCCCAGCAGGTCGTAGCGTCCTTCTCGAGCATGAAGCCCCAGCGTCTTCTGGAAAGCTCGAGTATCTTCCTGAAATCGCCTTCCCGCGCCATCGCCTCAAAGATGAAGAACATCATGAACGGGCTGCCCGCCTTTACGAACCCCCGCGGGACGCTGTCGACGTATCGCCTGATCAGTCTCCTGCGCGCCGGCGGGGCGCACTCACACAGCAGGACGACAGTGTTCGTCTGCTGGCTGACGACCGGGCTGCGCGAACCATCATGGCGGATACAATCGATGTAGGCCCTGCGTTTCCCGTCCCACAGAAGCTCATTGATCGCCTTCTTCGTCTTCTCCGCTGAGCGGAGCCACCGTGACGCATCCTGCTTCTTGCCCAGGAGAGAGGCCAGCCGCGCGCTCCTCCTGAGCGATTCAACGTACCAGGCGTTCTGGTGGGTGACGGCGATCGCATCGCTCGGGGTGTCCAAAGGCGCCCAGTCGAGCATGTTCCACGCATCTATCGAGATGAGCCCTTCGAGCAGCATGCCTTCAAAGCCCCTGTTCTGCCTGGCGACTGCAGGGTACCCCTTCCTGACAAAATCAAGGTCACCTGTCAGCTGGTAGAACTCCTCGCACGCCATGGTCCACAGGAAGCTCCAGGCCGGAAGGATCTCCACCCACCCGGATGGGACCTGCGATTCGATGACCGGTGAGCGTTTCACGGATTCCGCGGCCAGGAGCAGGCAGCGGCGGGTGAGGGCGTACTCGCCGAAGGCCACGTGGTTGGCCGCGCCCTCGTTCCGCGAGTCCCCGACCCAGAAAGCCTGTTCATAGGCAGGGCAATCGACGAAGGTGTCTTCCGAACAGAGCCTCGTCGTGTAACGTCCCAGCTTCCATATATCGTTGAGGAGCATATCATCGCATGCGAAGGACCCGCGCTCCACGACCGGGTAGGTGTTCAGCGAACAGCTCAGGCTCCTGATGCGAAGGGGCCCCCTGCATCCTGCGGGGAAGCGTACCACGAGCAGCGCGTACCTGAAGCCGCGCCTGACGACGGAATGGTAGGACCGGCGCCCTGACCGGGTCCTGTACCTGAGGACGTTGTGCATCGTCCAGCAGAAGTCTATCCTTCCCTCCTGTATGGACTCGAAGCAGTTGAAATCGAGGACGATACCCGGTTCGCCCTCCAGTTCGAACTCCAGGAAACCTGCTACCTCGCGGCCGAAGTCAACGAGGAGTTCCACGTCACCCGACCGTGCGGGCCAGATGCAGGCCGCATCCTCGTTTGCTGCGCAGAGAGCTTCGGCGCCGGAGATCTTGACCTTCTCTCCTGTCGGCTTCGCCTGCACTGTTTCGGAAAAGACGTGGTCTGCGACTTCATCCGCCGTGCGCACGTTCTTTAGAAATCTTCTGTAAGGCCGGAGGTCTTGCTCCCCGGCGGCATCCCAGATTCCGTCAAGCGTTTCGATGTCCTCTGGATCCAGGGGACCAAGCGTCGCCGCAGTGGCGCCGCCCGCGGGCGAAAACGGTGCACGCAGTCTCGCCCGGAAAGGTACATCCAGCGAGAAGTTCAGGTGCCAGTTATGGTATCCGCGGCACAGGTCCCAGATGATAAGGTTGTCGCCCTTCTTCAGACGGCATGTTGTGTGGATGCCTGCGGTGTCGAAGGTGTTCTGTCCCACCCACGGGCAGTCTTTGCCGTTGACCCGTATCGCGCCCTGCACATTGTTCGCAGAGTCTTTACCCTCCAGTCCCATCCGGTGCTCGACTTCGGCGGGAGTGCCACAATAGAATATCCTGGCCGTGGTCGCCCGCGGGGAGCGAAGGACGGCCGCCGCGAATCCCACGAGCGGAGACGGGTTGCTCATCCGGTTGCCGGGGAGCAGGTTCGGTCTCAGGTCGAACGCGAAGTGCTGGCGTCCGGAGGAGACGACACGCGTGCGAAGCACGCGCACAGGATAGACCGGCTCCTCCGTCAGGAACGGTATGTCCCTCGGTACCAGCTTCTTCCACGGCCCCGTGCCGACCGTTCCCAGTTCCGCCAGGCTTTTCCACTTCTTGCCATGAGCGTCCGCGTTGTGCCAACCCGCTGGGTCCTTCCGGGCATCGTAGGACTCCACCCATCCCATCTGGCAGCAGATCCTCGGGGTCCTGCGGCTGTATGAGGGGTGCGGGATACCTTTCCACGTGCGGTCGGTACCGATCGAGATCTTCTTTCCCCGGGCTGTGACCATGTCGAGCTGGGCCAGCAGACCCCCGCGCGCAGCTATGTACTGGAAGTTCGATACGCCGTAGTGCATGACGAGGATGGAGATGACGTTCTTGCCGGGCTTGAGCAGCCCTTTCACATCGTAGGTGTCATACGACCAGTTCCAGGGCCAGCTTCTCACCGGTCCCTGACCGACACGTTTGCCGTTCACCCAGGCAACGTACCTGGAGTCCGCGGTCACGGACAGGGTCGCTGTCTTCATGCTCCCGCGTACGGTTATGACCTTGCGGGCCGCCAGCCAGAAGTTCCTGGGCGACTCCTCACCCTCGCTCCATACCCACTTAGCCTTCCAGTCCATGCATGTCTCCTCTCACAGATCGGTCTGGTACTGAGCCATTTCGTCAGGAATGGCAGATGACCTTCTTCCCGAGTATCTTCTCCAGGATGTTCTCCTTTGGGAAGGCGTGGCCGAGGTGCTGCCTGAACGCCTCCGCGCTGGAAAAGCCGACCTCGCTCCCGCGTGACCTTGTCCAGCTCTTCATGGTCTCGATGTAGTGGTCCATCCCGTGCTGCTCGCGGAGCCACTGCCTCTGGCTGTCGTGGCAGGCTAGCATCCGGGTCTTGGTGTCCATGCCCTCTTCCACGTCCACGTAGATGCTCGGCCGGACCTTGCGGCCGAACTTATCGAGTCCTTCCATCGCGTCCATGTAGTACAGGTACGGCACGCGGGATGTCTGTTTCAGGCCGGCGAGCTCCCGGGCCGCCGCATCGTAGTTGGGACAGGTGGCGTTAAAGGCGGCATCGTGGACGATGGCGCTGGTGATCTCGTGGTCCGGCATGTAGTCTTCGGGAGACGATGTGAATATGATGAGCGGGTCGAGGCGTCGCAGAAACATGGCCATGTCGCGCCGGGTCGGAAGGTCGAAGGTGATCTCGAGGTCGTTGCGGCCGAGACAGTAGTACGTTCCGTCCAGGATGGAAGCCGCGCGCTCCGCCTCGCCCGCGCGCACGCGGGCTATCTCTTCCGGTCCCATCGTCATAGACCCGCCGCTGCCGTTGCCTATGGTAGCCAGATGCACCGCATATCCTTCCCCGTGCAGGAGAGCGAGCGTACCGGCACAGCAGAACTCTATGTCGTCAGGGTGGGCGGCCACAGCAAGCACTATTCCCTTATCGGTCATCGTCTTTTCCTCCTCCAGGTGCGGGATTATAACACGGAGGCGGGCCTGATGGAAGCCGGTCGAGGGCATGCCTGCCGCGGCCCGGACAGCCGCCGGGCGTATCCCCTCCGCCGGGCCCCGCCCCTCTATACATAAACCCCATACCCGAGTTTGCGTAGCAAGACTCAATGGGCAACGAGTTGTAGACTCTCTTGGCAATACCGGACGCAGTGCTGGCGCACTGGTTGAATGGTTCCTCCGCACGCCAAGAGGCATTACAGCGCGACGGAGTTTACTTCGTAAACTCCACGCTCAGCCGATAAGGTTCGTAGCAATGTTGCGCGGGAGCAGCGCCTTGCATGAGTTCGCAAAGCGAACTCAAAGCGCAACCCAGAAGGTTCGTAGCAATGTTGCGCGGGAGCAGCGCCTTGCACGAGTTCGCAAAGCGAACTCAAAGCGCAACCCAGAAGGTTCGTAGCAATGTTGCGCGGGGAAGCGTTTGACGCGGTGGTCTGAACGATGGTATAAGCTGACCTGGACATGGCTGCTCCCAGGGGCGAGACTGTGGAGCGAGACGGCTGCCCGGAGAGGACTATGACGGAGAGGATGGTCTACATCAACGGCGAGATGGTGCCGGAGAGCGCAGCGCGCATATCCATATTCGACATCGGGTTCGTCTACGGAGCCACCGTCTATGAGTCGATGAGGACGTTCAGGCACGAGCTCTTCAAGCTGGACGAACACCTGGAGCGGTTGGAGGAGGGACTGCGCTATCTCGGGCTTGATGCCCCGGGCATAAGGCGGGAAGTGGCCGGGATAATAGATGAAGTCCACCGCGCCAACATCCACCTGACGGATGAGGCAGACGATATCTGGTTGTGCGCGGAGGTCACCCCGGGCGTGGGGGCGAGCCATCCGGTGGTGCCCCAGGCAGACAAGCGGCCCTCGGTTATCGTCTTCACCGCGGCGCTGCCCTACAGCGAGTATGCACGCTACTACACCGAGGGCAAACGCGTTGTGACCGCCGGGGTGCGACATCTTCCCCCCTCGAGCATCGACGTCACCATCAAGAACCGGAGCCGGCTGCATTTCCTCGTCGGGAAGCGGGAGGTCCAGTCCTCGTCGCCCGGAGCTTATGCCCTGCTTCTGGATGAGGGGGGAAACGTTGCCGAGGGCACTGGCGCCAATTTCTTCATCGTCTCGGGCGGCAAGCTGGTCACTCCCACCACCAGGAACATAGTGGATGGGATAAGCCGGAGGACGGTGATCGAGCTCGCCGGGGAGATAGGCCTCCCGGTAGTGGAGACCGATATCCGTGTGGATGATGTCGTGGGCGCGGCCGAGGCCTTCTTCACGACGACCAGTTACTGCATGATGCCGGTCTCCGAGGTCGACGGCACCCGGATAGGGAGCGCCGTTCCCGGCCCGTGGACTGGCAAGCTGCTGGCCGCGTGGAGCGAAATGGTGGATGTCGACATCGTTGGCCAGGCGCAGAGGTGTTCCGCGGCCGCAGTGCGACACGCGGCTTGATATGCATTGGATGGCGGCAGGTCAGGAGAGCGACGTAGGGGCGAACGGAAGTGGAAGGAGGAAGTGAGCATGGATATGGCAAGCACCATCAAGGGGTCTTTGCTGGAAGGGTTCTTCCCGGCCGGCTGGGACCTGAAGAAGATAGACTCCTGTTGCAGCAACCCGCCGGAGAGTGTGACCGAGAAGCAGGGTTGGTGGAACAAGGACTTCCGCCCGGTGCCATGTGCGACACTGGAGGAGTTCGACACGATGATGGGCCACGAGATAGCCGTGAGGATCAGGAAGGCGAAGGAAGCCGGCAAGAAGATCGCCTTCATACTGCCCGTGGGCCCGATGGGGATGTACAAGTGGGCCGTCTACTACCTGAAGGAGTGGGGCACAGACTGCAAGCACGTGTACGGTTTTAACATGGACGAGTGGAGTGACGCGTCGGGAGCCACGCTGGCGGCGGACGACCCGGGCGCATTCCAGAACGCGATGGAGGGCGCATTCTACGGTCCGCTCGGGGAGCTGACCGTTCCGCCTGCCCAGCGCTATTTTGCCACCAGGGACCTCCTGCCTGCCTACCCGGAGAAGATCGCGGGGCTGAAGAAGGAAGGTGCCGAGCTGGTAGTGGTGTTCGGCATCGGCCGCGTCATGCACATAGCGTTCTGGGAGCCGCACTTTGCCGCAGAGTTTGAGACAGAGGATGAGTGGAAGGCGCAGACCCACCGGCTGGGCGCGAAGCTCCACCCTCTCACGATAGAGCAGAACGCGATAACCAGCTTCAAGAGCCGCACTACCCTGGTGCCGTGCTTCGCGAACACCATAGGGCCCGGACTGTTTCTACAGGCAGACTGGATAATCGGCGGCTGTGACGGGACGATGGGACGGGGGATGATGTGGCAGGGGCTGTCGTTCTGGGTGACACTGCGCCACGGGCCCAGCATCTGGATGCCCTCGACATACATGCCGACTCTGCCCGGGCGGCTTTTCTTCCTGAAGGAACTCGCGGGACCGTTGCTGGCAGAGTGCAACTAGCGGGGTGTAACAGAAGTTCTTGATTAAAGTGGGGGCAGATAGTCTTCCTTTCTCCTCCCTCTCCCTGGGGGGAGAGGGAAGCCCTATACACGAGTTTGCGAAGTAAACTCTGAGGTCGGCTCTTAAGGCTCATGGCGATGCCGACCGGGATGGGGGAGAGGTGGAATACTACGCCAGGCTCGCGGTACTGGGGATAGTGCAGGGCCTGACCGAGTTCCTGCCGGTCTCGAGCTCGGCTCACCTGGTCTTCGCACAGCGGCTCCTCGCGATGGAGGGGCCGCACCTGTTTCTGGACGTGCTGCTTCACGCCGGGACGACGCTCGCGCTCGTCATCTTCTTGCGGCGTGATATCCGTCAGATACTCGCAAGCCTGGCTATGTGGATTGCGCGAGCGCTGCGTCCCGGGAGGGCCCGAGTACCCTCCGTGCAGGCGGAGGGGTGGGTGCGGATCGCAGTCCTTGTCGCCCTGGCTTCCGTTCCTGCGGGGATCGTGGGTGTATTGTTCCGCGACCTCTTCGAAGGTCTCTTTGCATCTTCTGCCTTCGCAGGCGGCATGCTCCTGGTGACGGGCGCGGTGCTCTTCAGCACCCGGTTCCTGGCGCCGGGCAGGCGGCGCATGGACAGCCTGGGCTGGAAAGATGCGCTCATGGCGGGATGCGCCCAGGCGGTCGCCATCCTTCCCGGCATCTCCCGCTCGGGCATGACACTCGCAGCGCTGTCGGCGAGGCGCCTGGACCGCGAAGCGGCATTCCGGTTCGCGTTTTTGATGGCCATCCCTGTCATGTTCGGAGCCCTGGCATTCGAACTTAACGGAGTCAGGAACCTGAAAGGGGTCGCGATCGGCCCGGTGCTGGTGGGGGCACTTGTCGCGGGGGTGAGTGGCTACGCTGCGCTGAAGGTCCTGCGCGGCGTGGTGGTGCGGGGGCGCCTCGGGAATTTTGCCTACTACTGCTGGGCAGCCGGGCTCGCCGCACTGGCCTGGGAGTTTTGGGGACAGGTCACTTAATTCCACGTAATTCGGGGACAGGTCACTTAATTCTGTATGCTCACAACGTGCAGGAATTAAGTGACCTGTCCCCAAATTACTCCATCAGTGCTTCCAGGTGCGCCTGCACGCTCAGCGGGAGGGCAGTGAGGTCGTAGCCTCCTTCCAGGGTCGAGACCAGCCTGCCGCCCGCTGACTCCTCCGCAATCCCTGCCGCGCACCGCGTCATCCTTCGGAAACCGTCCTCGGTGACTTCCTGTGAAGACAGCGGGTCCAGGCGGTGAGCATCGAAACCTGCCGATACCAGGACAAGCTCCGGGGCGAACTCCCGGGCCGCCGGTACGAGCTGTGACCCGAATGCCTCCATGTACTCTTCATCGCCGCTCCCCGCGGGCAGGGGGATGTTTATCGTCGTTCCGGCGCCCGCACCTTCGCCGCGCTCCTGCGCCGTCCCGGTGCCCGGATAGTGCGGGAACTGGTGGACGCTGAAGTACAGCACGTCGCCGTCGCGGTAGAAGGCGTCCTGTGTCCCGTTGCCGTGGTGGACGTCCCAGTCGATTATGAGGACTTTCCTGAGGCCGTGTTTCTCCTGCGCATAGCGGGCGGCGACCGCTATGTTGTTGAAGAGACAGAAACCCATTGCCCTGCCCGGCGTTGCATGGTGCCCGGGGGGCCGCACCGCGGCGAAGGCATTGCTCACCTCTTCCCGGGCCACGGCATCGACGGCGGCCAGGAGCCCGCCGGCGGCAAGAAGGGCGATGTCGAACGATGCGGGAGATACGCATGTGTCGGGGTCCAGCATGCCTCCGCCCGCTGCTGCCGTGCGGCGGACCAGCTCCAGGTGTGCGGACGTGTGAACCGTGCGGATCCAGTCCTCGGAGGCAGGGACGGGCTCGATGACGGCTGCGGCCCCTGCGAGGCCGGTACTCTCCAGATGGCTGCGCAGTGCCCGGAGCCGTTCGGGCCGTTCCGGATGAAAAGGGCCCGTGTCGTGCTCTTCGTACGCGGGGCTTGATACAAGCCCGGTCCTTGTCTTCATATCTTGGGCCCTTTCGCCAGGGCCGTAGCGGGCCCTGCGGGCCGCGGCGGGCCCGGCAGGAAGAATTGTACCAGCGGAGGCCGGGTGCGCGCCAGCTGAAAAGCCAGCTGAAAAGCCGGCCGAAAAAGAGCCGTGTCAAACCAAAATAGAAATGTCCCCTTCTTACCAAAGTAGAAATGTCCCCTTTGGCTAGGTAGTGATTTTTTGTGTGTAAGCGCGTTTTTGAGTTTTTTGGTGCCGCTTCCATGGATGG
>SDBT01015013.1_pt1 | contig 12326 bp, 22 predicted proteins | sample 2277101 | NCBI WGS metagenome assembly SDBT01 (sample SAMN10404973, study PRJNA504765) | marine sediment metagenome | isolation source: marine sediment core GS10_PC15, 103 cmbsf | place: Arctic Ocean: Southern Knipovich Ridge | collected 2010
ATAGATGTTAATTTCACAGAAAAAGTTTTAACTATAAGCACAGAAAAAATATGTGAAGTTGAATTACTATCTAATGTTTTAAACAAGAGATGTAACAAGAACACACCGAAGGAAATAGATGTTAATGAAGATATTATCTCAATAACTAAAAATCCAAAAACAGGAGTAATTAAAGTTAAACATCCATGAAAAAAATATTATTAATCTTATTACTTGGAATTTTCCTAATCAGTTTAACATCTTCTCAAGAGGAACAAACTTGGGGATATGTAAGAGCTGGAACTTGTATGTCATTAACTCAGACTTGTGGAAATTGTACCTTTGTAAATATTACTGGAATCACTTACCCTAATAAAACTATCTCTGTATTGGACGAACCGATTGGTATGCAAAAGACAGGAACATTCTATAATCATTCTTTCTGTGAAACAAGCTTATTTGGGCAATATATCATTAGTGGAGATCATGATCTTGATGAGGAAATAGATACCTGGAGGGCAGACTTTATATCAAATGCACTAGGGAGAGAATTCACAACAGCAGATTCTATCCTCTATATTTTTCTTAGTATATCTATTTTCATAATGTTCGCCATAGCTCTTTATTTCCAGATAACATTACCTTCTAAAAATCCTAAAGAGGATAATGGAATTATATTAAAAGTAACTAGAGTAAAATATCTAAAGTTTATGCTCATCTTAGTAACCTATCCTTTATTCTTATGGTTCTTAAATATATTAATAGCAATATCTACTAACTTTTCTTCACTAAGTCAATTCTTAGGATTTTTTAGTTTTTTATTTGATGTTCTAGTGAGGTTGGGACTACCCCTTTTTATATTTGTATTTGTTGTAATAATGTTTAATGTAATTAAAGACAATCATATAAAAGATATGGTTAAAAGATTTGGTTCATATTCAAAATGAGTAAAGATTTAGTAAGAAGAATTGGTGGGGAATTTGATAAAGAACTTAGAGAAATAGGAAATAAAAGAGAAGCAAAAGGAAAAGAAAAAATGTATAGAGGAAAACTCACAAATCTAATTGTAAGACACAATTTTTGGAAATTAATAAAGAAGGATTTAATTAAATTTGATCCAAAAAAAGATAAAAATATCTTAAAAGATAAAAGGGGATTAACAACAGTTACAATATTTCTTTTTATTTTTGCTGCACTCTTAATTATTATTTTCTTAGGTATATTCGCTTTTATATTTAATACTATCTCTGTTAATTTAGATATAGATGAGGACTTTGGTCAAGTAAATTTAAAAGATGTTAATGCCTTAACTTTCGGAAGGATAAATCAGGCCTTCTTAGATTCTGCAGATATTCTTGGATTCGTTATTTTATTCGGTCTTATAATGTTGATGTTCTTGAACGCTTATCTTTTTAGAGGGCAATATCCAAAATTATTTTTAATCATTGATATAGTCTTAATGGTATTTGCATATATTTTAAGTGTTTATATATCACAAACTTATTCTTTATTAATAAATAGTGATAGTTCATTGTATAATATTTATGTGAATATGATGCCAAAGTCATCAGCATTCATATTGAACTTACCTAAGATAATTGGGGTTGTTGGGGCTTTGATTATGATATTATCTTATTCAGGAATTCCAAGAAAAAAAGAGGAGGTTAGTTTTAGTGCAAATTAAAAATGAATAAAAAAATATTTGTTTTGATGTTTTGCGTGATCCTTTTAGCTGCGCCTTTAATTTCTGCGTCTTTGGAATGGGATAATGTAATTCATTACGAAGATAAAGATGGTGTTAAAGATAAAGTTGTATATTTTGAAAACGCTTTTGGGTGGCCTTTAATAGGAGATACAATAGCGAAGGCAGAATTAATTACACCAATGGAAAATTATGTTATAAGAGGAAAAAATAGAAGAGTTATGATAATTGAGGTTGAGAACTATTGGGAAGATTATGATAAAGGATTGAAAGCATTTGAAATATTTAATATGAAAACAAGTGGATTAGAAAATAAAGATTATCATTTGGAATATGCAATCTATGGAGATGTTGTGGTTAATGATGTAAAAGAAACTTGTGAGGATATGTATCTTTCTGCAACTGATAAAATAGAAAATGTTTGTAGAAATGAAGTTATTGGAACACATATTGAAAGCCAGATAATTGAATGGAAAGTTTTAGAAGGAGATATTATTCCGAAGGGGAATACTACAATAGCATTAGTAACAGATGTCGGGGCAGGAGATTATTATGATGGTATTCCAGATTTGTTTGGATTGAAAGTTCGTGAGTGGGCTGTTTGGACAGAGAGTTTAAGTGTCGGTATTATGCATTATTGGAATCTGAATGAAATAAAGGATGTTACAACAAATAAAACAATAAATCAAATAAATGCAAGTGCAAACGGAACAATTGTAAATGGTGATTATAATAAACCCCTCGGGAAAATTGGAAGGGGGTTGTTTATTGATGACAACCCGTATATCAATACCTCCATTCTTACATTATACAATTATGGGGGAACTTTTTCTATTTGGCTTAATAGTTCAGTAGATGTTGGCGAAGATATGTATATGTTTGACCATGCAGGTCCAGCAAGAACATATCTTAATCAGGAAGCCACCCTAGGTTCAACTATGAATTTGTTTAATGTAGGTGTTGTACAATTATCTGTTAATACTACTAAAGCACATAACTGGACATTTGCTGTAATCACTTGGAACAGAACAGCTTGGAATTATTATATGAACGGGAGTTTTGTGGAAACTTTTAATAATAAAGTATCAACAAAAAATAATACGCGAGCTTTAAGAATAGGAGCTAAAGTTCCAGGTACTGGATTTAAAGGAGTAATGGATGAAATTGGAATATGGAATAGAACTTTATCTAGCACTGAAATCACTCAACTTTGGAATAATGGAAGTGGAATCATCAATAATGATTCAATAAATCCTTCAATAATTATTGATGTTGCACAGCCTACATTCTCTGGATTACAGTCAGTCCCTTATGATATTTCTATAAATTATAGTGTGGCAGATCAACAGCTCCAAAGATGCTGGTATAATTCAACTTGGAATTTAACAACAACTTATCTAACTTGCAATCAAAATTTAACGAATATAACTATGCCTGTTTATGGACTGAATCACACAATATTTATTTATGCTAATGACAGTTGGGGAAATGAAAATGTAACATCAAAAAGTATTCCTATTGATGCAGTTGAGATAGCACGATCTTATGCAAGCATAACAACAGAAGGAACATTTAGCACATTCCAAATAAATATAACAATTCCAGTTACAAGAATATTATCATCAAAAAATCTTATTTATAATAATACTGATTTTGGTAGTGGAATATCAGTAAATTTTGAAGGCAACAATTATTCAATAACAAAGTCTATTTTAGTCCCTAATGTTGATACAAAAGCAAATATAACATTTTTCTGGAATATTACCTTAGATGATGATACCCAGATAGCATCCATAAGAAGAAATCAAACTGTTAATAATTTTGCTGTAGATAATTGTACCACAGGTAGCATAGCATTTGCTAATTTCACTGTCGTTGATGAAGAAGTACAAAATACATTACTAGCAAATAATGTAACAGTGGAAATAGCCGTCAATATTTTTAGTGCTGATAGAACAGTTAATATAGCAAATTTTTCAGAATTATTTAATTCTACAAATCCAGTGAGCTTATGTTTAAGTTCAAATGTAACTGGGGAAGCTGCTTATTCTTTAGATTTAATTGCTAGGTATGAAGCAAAAGATCATGCAAATGAATATTATAATTTAAATAGATTTATTCTTGATGGTGATTTTCAATTCCAAAATGTTTTTTTATATGATTTATTATCAGCAGATTCTACAGATTTTCAAATAACGTTCAAAGGTTCTGATTTTGTAGCAGTAGAAGATGCGTTAATTAATCTTAAGAGACAATATATTGAAGAAAATCTATTTAAAACAGTAGAGCTGCCATTGACAGATTCTAATGGGCAGACAATTCTTCATCTAGTAAGGAATGAGGTAGTTTATACTATAGAAGTAATAAAAGATAATGAAGTTTTAGGAACTTTCAGCAATATCATAGCTTTCTGTGATGACTTTAGTATTGGGGATTGTAAAATAAATTTAAATGCTTTTTCATCTTCTGAAAATCTATTCAGTTATGATGATGATTTAGGTATTATGTTTACTGAACCAACATTCAATAATAATACTAGAGTTGTAAGTTTTGATTTCACAACATCTGATGGTTCAATAAAAGAAGTAAACTTGGCTGTTACTAGAAATGATATTTTTGGAAATACCAGTGTTTGTAATTATTCCTTATCTTCTTCAAGTGGGACATTATTATGTACTGTTCCAGGTTATATAGATGATTCTATACTTAATATAGAAGTAACGGTTGATGGTGAATTAGCAATAAAAGATAATGTAACATTAGAATCTACTGGATATGGTTACTTTGGCTACTTCATTTTCTTTATTTATGTCTTAGCATTTGTCTTCATGTTTGCTGGATCAAAATCTGTAATGTTAATTGGGTTGGTTATTAGTTTCCTTTCTGCAATTGCTTTAGGATTAATACAAGGGAAGATTATAGGATTAGCTGCTAGTGGAATCTGGTTAATACTTATAGTTGTTTTAATAATTTGGAAATTAAATAAAGATAGGGAAGATTGAAATGGTTAAATTTGAAAGTTTATTTGTAAATTTTGCTCTTGTATCACTTTTGATAGTGGGACTTTTCTCATTTGGAGTAATTTTGCAATCAAATAATAATGCAGATGAGAAGATAGTAGATATTCCAATTTTAAATAAGACTTTTAGGTCTTTAGAAGAAGATTTAGTTGCTGCTCAACCAAAATCACAAAATCAATTAGATATTTTTGAAACAGAAGAACCAAAAACAGGATTCGGAAGTCTTCTTTTATTTTCAGTAGTTTCTTCTGGAAAAACATTCACAGGAATAATAATTGGAACATTTAATGTATTGATCAGATTGCCAACAGTAGTTCTTGGAGTAAGTCCTGTAATTTCTGCAGTTTTAAGTACTATAATCATCATCTCATTTATATTGGGCCTATGGGTATTATATAAACTAGGAGGATAAAATGCCATTTCAAACATTAGAAGGTACAAACGCAACAAGTATTGAAGAGATTTTAAGCTTTCCCTTAACTGGGGATTTCTGGTTTTGGGGAGCAATACTATTAGCAATTTTTGCAATAATAACTCTCTCCACATTTTTTGAAGAAAGGGATAGATTAGGAAAAGGAAATTTCTTATCTTCACTTGCAGTTGCAAGCGTAATCACAATAATCTTAAGTTTTATTGGTACTTTATTTAAGATTGTAACAAAAGAAATATTTCTGATAATAATTGTATTTGGAATAATCTTTATAGTTATTTGGTTTGTCAAAGGAAAATAATTTGTTAACAAGTATTTAAGTAGTTCTTTAGCTAATAATTTTTGTGTTAACTTTGTTAACAAATTAATAGAAGTGAAAGGAGGGTTTAAATTTAAAAAAAATTATGGGAAAAGTAACAAAGCAAATTACGGAATCTGCTACTATTCTTAATCTACTTCTTGTTATTGGATTTTTAGGTATTGTTTGGTTGATGATCTACGGAAATCTTTCAACAAATCTAGGATTCAATGAGGGAACTTCAGGTTATAATAATACTGAATCTGTGATTGCTAATGTAACTGCTGGAGTTGGTACATTCTTTACATTCTCTAACACATTCTTCACAATTACTGCAATAGTGTTGTTAATAACAATATTGTTAGGGTTGTTGGCAATCGTGTTGACGATCGTAAAGGCAACCAAAGCTAAAGGTTCAGGTGGAGGATTTGCTTGATCCTACTTTATTTTTTATTTTTTAAAAAAATAAATATAAAATGGGAAAATCTCAAAAGCAAATCATGGAATCTGCGACTATACTTAACTTACTTTTAGTCATAGGTTTCTTAGGTATTGTTTGGTTGATGATTTATGGAAATCTTAGTGGGAATCTAGGATTTATTCAGGATTCATCAGCTTTCGTCAATAACACGATTAATGTAACTTTTGGTGGTGCAACTATTGGAAATGCAACAGGCAGAATAAATCCAATTCTTTCAGGATTAACAATTACTAATGATACTGCAGGAAATGTGGCTATTGCAAATTATTCTATAGTTGGAGGAACATTTTATAATGTAACATCCCAGTATGGAGATCAACTTGTAAATGTTACAGGGGTTATATCTTATGATTCAGTTTCTGATGTTCAAGCAGAAGCTGTAATTTCTAATATAACTATTGGAGTTGGTACATTCTTTACATTCTCTAACACATTCTTTACAATTACTGCAATAGTGTTGTTAATAACAATATTAATAGGATTGTTAGCAGTTGTGTTGACTATCGTAAAGGCGACCAAAGCGAAGGGTGAAGGTGGAGGATTTGCTGGTTAGAATCTGAATAATTTTTATTTTTTTCTTTTTTTTTCTTTTTTTTTCCGTTAACAAGGAAAGTTTATAAATACAAAATCCTAATATGTATTATGGTATTTGAATCCATTCCTGGATTAAATAAAGCAGAAGAGGCGTTAGGTGGTATTGATATTGGAGGTATAGGTCAGGGAATCGGCTTATTTTTAACTTTCTTAATATTGTTTGTTTTTATAGCTGGGATAATTGGATTTTTTCTCTATAAAAGTAAAGAGAAGAAATTATACAAAGAAAAATTACACTTCTTTGAAGAAGTTAGAGGACAGTTTGTTCCTGTAGAGGATTTAGTTGCTGCAGAATTAATTGTTCCAAATACTGATGTTAGAGTTTTCTATGTAAAGTCTAAAGATCTATATCTCCCTCGTGGAACAAGAAAGATGGGAAAGAATTCTTACTGGTATGCAATAAGAGACAATAAAGAAATAATAAATTTTATTATGACTAATCTTAACAAAGAGATGAAGGAAGCAAAATTAGATTATGATCATACAGATATGAGATATGCTCATTTAAATTTAAGAGAGATAATTAAAAGAAGTTATAGAGATAAATCAACAAAGTGGTGGAAAGAGTATAAAGATATTATTGCTACTATTGTTTTTATCTTTGTAATGAGTTTGAGTTTCTTTTTTCTATTTTCTCAAGTAGGTAAATTAATAGGACAGCTTTCTCCATTGCTTGAGAGGGCAGCAGAGATATTAGAACAATTAGCAAAGTTTGATTCTTCCTGCAGTGGAGTAAAAGATGCAGCTAGTGGAGTAATACAATGAGTGCAATAACAAATCTTATCGGAATTGTATTTCTTGCAGCAATCCTAGGAACTATATTTGGGATCTTGATTTCAAGAATAATCTTCAAGCGCAAGTCAAATAAGATTAAGAATGATGCAGCAGATAAAATAATGAAACAAGATAAGGTTTACATTATGGATGGAAAGAAGTATGATTTAAAGGCAGAAATAAAAAGTGAGATTAGTAAAGCTAAAGTAGAAGAAGAAAAGAAACAAATTGATTCTGTTCCCTCCCCATCATCAGAGGAAAGAAACTTCCCTAAGAAAGTTAATACAAAACTCATAAAGAAGATGGCTTCAGATGATCCTCAAAAATCAAATAAGAAGGAGGTTAAAAAAATATGGCAGAAGAAAACGAAGAATCTAAAAAAGAAGAAGATCCAAAAAAATAAAAAAAGGAGTAAGAAATGAAAGTTAAAAAGATTTATTTATTAATTTTTGTAATTATAGTGCTTATGATATTCTTTGGATATACTATGATGAGATTGATTAATGCAAACAAAGAGTGTAATGAGAACCCCTTCACTTATGGAGCAAGGCTCATGAATCAAAAGGAAACTCCAATACTCTGTGCTTGTAATTCCTTTGATGGAGAGATCTCTTTCTGGTATGATGAGAAAGGAATGTATGCAGATAACCCCTTAATTAAGATAGAAGAAAGAGAAGATAGCTTTGATTATTCTAAGATTGAGATGGAGAAGTGATAGTTGATTTTGATGTCCCTTAGTAGTAATACTTAGTGATAGTTCTTAAAACGATACATTTATAAACCTCTTCTTCTTCTTCTTTATATGAAAATAAAACAACTTATACAAAGGTTATTTCCAAAGTCAAGGTATTTGGTTTTGGATAAGAGAGGGATGGCATTTGTCTTCTCTCAATTTGATTTTTTCAAGGGGAGAAATTCCCCTTTTTCTTTTTTAAATAATTATAGGAGTAAGAGATAATATGGAATGGAATAAACTACTTGAAAAAATAAAAGAAAATTATGATGGAAATTGGGATGATGTAAAGAATTTTATCAAACACCTTCCAGATTTAGTTTTAGCCATAAAGGAAATAAAATTTAAAACCATAGAAAGTTAAAATGACTTGTGATTTATGCAACTTAGAGAAGAAAACAAAGTGGTACTATGAAGATGATTTCTTTATTGTGTGTGATTGTAAGAAGTGCCATGTTCCAATGATTGTATTAAAAAGGCATGATACAGAATTAATCTTAAATGAATCAAAGAGATTAATAGAATTATTAATGAGGTTTGCAGAAGGAAAGAGGATAAGATTCAAAAGAAGATCTATTCCATCACATTTTCATTTACATATTAGTGATAAAGTATCTAAGAGGAGAAGATAAAATGCAACAAAGAATAATTGAAATGTGGATGTGTTTTAAAGAACAATTTGTAAAAGGAAAAATTCCAAATTCTGAAGAAAGAAGGATCGAAAAATATTGGAAAATTATGGATTACCTTGATTACCTCTATGAAAATTACGAAGAGATGGGAGTACTAAAATGATAGATGAATATGCATGCTGCAATCCAGATTATGCAAATGGGGGAGTTCTTGAAGTAAAAGAAGAACTTCAAAGAGAACTTGAAGAAATCCGATTGGATGTTGGATACTTCGGACAGTTTAGAAGGAGGTTGGAAAATGAATGAAATAGAATTCCTAAAAGAAATGGTAAAAGATTTGGATAGGCATAAGGAAGTGATCCAGAAAAGAATAAGAGAATTTGAAGGAGATACCAAAGAACCACAAAAGATAGTTAAAGAAGAGGTTAAGAAAGAACCTTCCAAATTTGTAGAAAAAGCCAAGAGAATACTTGGAAATGTTGCTGACGGTATAGGTAAGACATATAAGTGATTTCTTGGTCTTCTTAGAGCCATTCTAAGCAACTTTTTTATTAAAGTTATATAATTACTTAGCTAACAATTGTTTCTTTAAATCCTCTTTATCTACCTTAGTATAGATTTGAGTACTTTGGATAGAAGAGTGTCTCAAAGCTTCTTGGATATATCTTATGTCCAACTTTTTATCTTTTAATAAATGATTTGCAAAAGAGTGTCTTAGTCTATGTGGATGAACTTTTGTTCCAGGTATTGGCTTACCATATTCATCTAACTTTGTTATCCCTGATTTAATTCCAGCTTCTCCCAATTTTCTTTGCCATGTACAAGCATTACCTCTTCCTAATTTTTCTTTAGTAAATATTTTATTATTAATATTCAAAAAGTTTTTATTTTTAATGAAGTTGGAAATTCTTTTCATTAAAAAAGAAGGAACTAAAGCTAATCCTTCTTTATCTCCTTTTCCAAAAACCCTGCACTCCCCAATTTGAGACATATCTTTTTTCCATTCATCCCAATTAAAAGACAGTATTGCTATCTTAAGCAATTCTCCTAATCTTAAAGCACAAAAATAAGATAGGAGTAATTGTATTTTTTCTTGCTCTGTTTCTAAATGTTTTTCTAATAAAAATATTTGCTCATGCCTTAATGGATTAACAAGTTTATTTTTTATTCTTCCAGTTAGTTTTGGCAATTCTACTTGAGAAATTTCTTTAAAATATTCATCACTTATATTCAATGATTTATAATTAATTAATAAAAACCTTTTAAAATTTATAAGAAAACCTCTAGCAACACTATTTTGGTTTTGTGGTTTTGATAAAAATTCAGAAACAGATTCTTGATTAAAAATTTCATAGGTAAATTTACAAAAATAATAAAGATAATTTTCAATAGTCCTCCCTTTTAAATTTTTATTTCTTAACCATGATGCAAATAAATCTAATGGGACTTTCATTCTTTTTTATCCTCAAACATTAATTTATTTTTTCTCATAGCTTTCCTTTTCAATTCTGCAGTTTTCTTATCCCTCTTCCAGCAATCATCACACTTATAATGATGATGGATTATTTTCTTTCCACATTCACATTTCTTATTCTTTGGTATTATGTTTAATTTTTTCTTCCTTTTCTTTTTCATTTTCTTTTAAGTGATTTAATAAATTTCTTACTGCTAAGAGGGATCTATTCTTCATAAGATGCAAAACTTCATCCCTCTGTTCTTGTGTTATAATATATTCTTTCATTTTTTCTTTTTTAAGCGTGGAGGAATTGCGAACCTCCTTTTTTGGTTTCAAAATAAATAAAGCATTATTACTTGGTGTTGGATAAGGTTTTCCTGTAGTCGCACTAATCCATTTTACTCTTCCACATGGCCTTAATTCTGCACCTGCCTCTAAAAGTAAATTAACATAAGATTGAACAGGCAAGATTAGGACCGAAGTTTTTCCTTTCTTAAATTCCTCTATCGCTTTTCTAACAAATGCTGTTGGCCCATGACCATTTATTGAATCTTTGGTCCTAAAAGGAGGATTTACCCAATTTGATTTTCCCCAATCAATTTCTATCCCATCTCTAACAAAAGGATAAGGGCATGGGTCAAAGTCAAATTTAAATTCTTTATTTAATGGGCCATAAATATCTTGAGGGATTAACCAAAATCTGCTATCAATAAGGTTCTTCTTTTTTGTTTGTTTTTTCTTTTTCATTTTTTCTTTTTTTTCTTCCTGCCTTTTAAGAATTTTATTAGTACAAAAATAACTATGACAGCTATAATTATTACAACATAATTTTTAGTTATAATTGGAATGATCCATCTGGCAATAGATACAATTACATTTATAAAAACAAAACAAAGCCCAGCAATTAGGATTGCAAAGATAGATAGTTCCATAACACTAAACTTTCTCTTCTCTTTAGGCACCCTATCCATGCTTCCTATTCTCATACTCCTCTCCAAGATCTAGGTTCACAGGCCATAAGAATAAATAGGATTTTTAAATTTTTAAACCTGCTGTTTAATGCTAATTAGACATATCGAAGAATAAAAGCAGAAATAATGTTAATTATCAGAACGATTTAATTATTATGGATAAAGGGGAAAATATGCAATGTTTAAAAACTTTGTTGATAAGGTATTAGTATGTTCAAGAAAAGAGAGGAGGGGTATAATATCTCTGAGAGTGGTAATTGGAATGTAGCTAGTGATTTCTCAAGACTAAAGATAATGAAGCACCTTCATCTATCTGACATATATTCAAACATTGCTACATTCGGATATGACGACCTTTACGAAGAATTACCTGAAGGTTCTTCTATTGATGCTAATAAGATAATGGGCTTTGAAAGATTATTAGAGTGTTTAATAACATTGATAGATAATGCTCATTTTGCAGTTAAAAAAGAGAGAGGAACTTTAGAGGACTTGAAAAAAGAATTAGTCCGTGTAAAAAAGATAGCTCACTTACTTTATAGTGTAAAGAAAAACCAAATCAAGAAAACAAGAAGATTAGTTATTGATAATAAAACTTATACAAGGGTTCTAAATAGGGTTAAGGAAATTAAATCAGAAATCAATGAGCCACTAAATAAAAATCATTTAATCTATACAGATAAAGAAGAGTTTGATCCTCAACAATATAAAAAAGAGATTTTTGATGCTGCAACAGAGAGAGGATAAAGAGATACATTTATAAACCTCTTCCTCTTCTTTATATGATAAGATGAAAAATGAATTAATGGACAAAAAGTTTGCAAAGTTAAGTGATGCAAATAAAATAAGATTTAATATTGGAGTAATAATTTTTACCCAGACCAAAATAGTTGCAATGATTTTTTCATCTTTTTTGATAATTATATCTTATTTATTTATGTTACCTTTTATTATAAGATATGGGGGATTTAATCAAATTATGGGATATGTAGATTTTTCATTTATTTTATTAATCACTACATTTATTTTATTGATACTTGGAATTTTTAGACAGATGAAAGATAGGAAAGTATTGGAGAAATTTCTTGATAAGAAATCAAAAAAATGAAAAAAGAAGAATTCAATAAAATATGGAGAAAGTTTCAAAGAGCAAGAAAGAAAATCTTTGAAGAATGGAAAAAAAAAGAAGACCTTTTGAATATTTGGTTTAATGAAGAAATTAAAAAATGAAAGTTGTGAAATGGTCTGTAAAGGAT
>SDBT01015014.1_pt1 | contig 12326 bp, 16 predicted proteins | sample 2277101 | NCBI WGS metagenome assembly SDBT01 (sample SAMN10404973, study PRJNA504765) | marine sediment metagenome | isolation source: marine sediment core GS10_PC15, 103 cmbsf | place: Arctic Ocean: Southern Knipovich Ridge | collected 2010
GACAGAGAGAAACTCTTGCTCAGGTTGAGGTTAACTTTAAAATATCTGGCATAGAAGCTAAGAGCATTGCGGTGGCTGGTGATTTCAACGGCTGGAATACGAGTGCCAATAGATTGGAAGACCCTGAGGGTAATGGCATCTGGACTGGTAAGATTTTTTTGAGACCAGGAAGATATGAATATATGCTGGTAGTGGATGATTCTAAATGGGTTCCTGATCCCAATGCCAAAATTTATGCTGATGATGGCTTTGGTAGCAGGAATGCAGTCTTATATATAACGGTTATAGAGGATAAAAATGAAATATTATCTTTGTAAGTTCCAAATTTTCTTTATTATGATACTATTTATTGTTGCCTGTATTATTTACCCTTCTATTATATGGGCTGAGGAGACTGAAACTACTCCCTCTCTTGAGCAGATCTCAGAAATAATCGATGCCTATCCTGGTATATCTTCTTTTCAAGCCAGCCGAATATTAAAAGAAGCCGAAAAAGCTATACAATTTGGTATATCCTTGGAGGATGCCCAAGAGATTATCCAGGAGAGTTTAGAAAAGAAGATAAAAGTATACACTATAATAGATATATTCTCTTCATTGAATGAACTAGCGGAAGATGGTTTACCAACTTCCTCTATTATAAATAAAACCAAAGAAGGTCTGGCCAAAGGAATTTCTCCCGATAAAATAAATTTAAGTATCAAGGAAGAATCAAAGAATTTGCAGTTTGCTAAATACCTAATAGAACAGTCTTTGTTAGAAGGAGCTGATATAGAGAATAAAAGTGAGGCTATCGAAATTTTAGCGAGTAGCTTACCTTATAATTATCAGGAAGATATGATAACTGATATCTTGGTAGAAGGCCTTCGAAACAAGAAGGAGATTGAGGAAGTAGCAGGTGCAATTACTGCCTTATCTGATTTACTTAATCTGGAAATCTCTGCTAACTCTGCTAAGGTTATTACTAAAGATTTGTTAAAGGAAGATTATAGCCCGAGAGATATGATGACTTTGGTAAACATCATTGCTTATGCTCAAAAGAATGGTCTATCCGTTTTGGAGATGAATTCAAAGATAATTGATAGAATTAGAAAAGGAGAAGATGCGTTAAGTATTGAAAAGGAGATAGTAGATTATTTAAGGGAGAAGGAAATAGCTATTGATGCTAAAGAAGATGAACCTTCTTCTGCTGATGTTACTTCTGGAGAGGATGCGGTTTTACCCACCCAAATAACTCCTGAACTTCCTTCAGAAGAGGTGTCTACTCCGGAAGAACCATCGTCAGAGGAAGAAGAATCTCCATCAGAAGAAGAGGCTACTATTCCGGAAGAACCACCATCAGAGGAAGAGGTTACTACTACGGAAGAACCATCGTCAGAGGAAGAAGCTACTACTCCTACCCAAATTGATGGTCCCGATGTACCTTAAGGCAAAAGAAATAATATAGATTTTAATAAACAAATTGACGAAATGAATGAATTTTTTAAAGGAAACATCAAGGAGATTGTAGAAACAAACTTAGGAGAGGTGAGAAAATGAAACTATTAAAAATAATAGTTGAGAAACATCCTGAGGGATATGTGGCATATCCTCTGGAATTAAAAGGTGTAGTGATTGGAGAAGGCGATACTTATGAAGAAGCACTTGCAGACGTAAAGTCAGCTATTAAATTTCATATAGAAACTTTTGGAAAAGAAGCTTTTGGAACAGAAGAGGTTATAGAGACTTTTGTTGTAGAAGTAGCAGTATAGTGAAATTTCCAAAGGATGCACCAAAACACAAAGTTGTAAAAACATTTAAAACTCTGGGATTTAAGATCATAAGGATAGGAAGTCACATTTCGATGATTAAAGAAAATAAGGATGACAGTAAGATGCCCTTAACTATGCCCAATCATGATAAAATAAAAGGTTCTACTTTAAGAACGATTTGCAAACAATCAGGAATATTGAGAGAGGATTTTCTTAAAATATATAAAAGAATGTAAAGCTGTTACTGAAACTTTTCTTGAATTTAATCGTATTATTAATTAGTATTAGGTTTTTACTAACAATTATAAGGGGGTGGATTATATAGTTTAAAAATAGTAAAATAAGGATTTTAGGAGGTTTATGTTTATAATGTTAAATAAAAAAATTTTAGTATTAATGTTTCTAGTGTTATTCCTAACTTTAGTTGGTTGTCTGCCGGGTCTTACTCCATCCACACCTGATGGGATATCCACTGGCACTATAACTGGTGTAATAAATGGCTCGCCAGGTGTACCTTTATCCGGAGCCAATGTATCTATAGAAGGGACAGAACTTTCCACTACTACTAATAGTAGTGGCACTTACACCTTATCAGATGTTCCTCCTGGTCTCCGTTATTTGATTGTTACCTATCAGGGTGAACAGATAAAAAAGAAAGTCACAGTTACTGCTGGTATCACTATTACTCTAAATATATCATTTTCTCAGGAACAACAGGCAGAAGAGGAGGAGATAAAAAATGCTATAAGTGGTAGGATAATGGTCCCTAGTCCTAAAACCGCTAAGGATATTACCGGTTGGATCCCGTTGGCTAATGCTACTGTAACCATTACTGATTCTGAAGGGGTAACCCATACAGTTACTACTGATGAAGATGGCTATTATACCTTTACTGATGTAGCAGTTAATGCTAATACTATTATTACAGCTACCGGAACAGTAAATGGTAATACTGTAATCGTTAAAGATGTAATCCCCCAAGCAGTAGCAGCAGATGGAGACTATGATGCTGGGACTGCTGATGCCGAATCTACTGCTTTAGCTTTAATTGTAGAAGAACTATTAGAACAAGGATTAGACCCTGAAGATATTGACCTAGAGGAAATACAAGATAGTGATAATTTTACAGCAGTCGTAGAACAAGTCTCCTCTATTCTAGATGAAAATGGCAATGTAACTACTGACCCTGATGTTACTGATGCAGTAGGGAATGTAGCAGAAGAGATTAATCCACCTGTTCCCCCACCTGTCCCCCCACCTGTTACTCTTGACTATATTCTAGTCCTGCCAGAAACCATGACCTTATTTGAAGGGGGAGAAATAGGTAACATCGCTTACATTAATGCTTACTATGATAATGGAACTGTTGTTCTTATAGACCCTAGTAATTGTACTATTGTTTCAGATAATCATGCAGTTGCTACGGTCGATATATCTGGAATAGTTACCTCGGTTAATCCTGGTACTGCCGATATTACCGTAAGCTATGGGAACAAGACTGCCACCATAGTGGTCACGGTTAATCCAGTCCTTCTTACCTCTATTGTAGTTGACCCAAAGACCATGAGTTTATTTATAGGAGAGTCTGACTTTATCACTTCGGTCACCGCTTACTATAATGATGGTACTGATAATCTCCTTAGTAATTGGATTTATAGCTTAAATCCTGAGGGCATAGTCAGTATCAATGGTGTAACTGGCGAGGTCATTGCAGATGCTGTAGGCGAAACCACTATTACCATAATCTACACAGAGGAAGGGATAACCGAGATAGATACTATAGTGGTTACAGTTAAGTTAGTAGAGCCTGATGTTTTCTTCTCAGATGGCCTTCCAGAATTATCGGGACAATTGATAACAGACGGTGATAACCTGATTCTAGAAGTGGCTGCCGACCCCATGGCTTTGTCGGGAAACAATGCCTACATGGCCTGGCTAATTTACACTGGGGACGAAGATCCAGAAAGTTTCGCTGGTCCTTGGGACGATACTTACCTTCTAAAGGACAACTGGTTTACTGCAGGCCCCCAAGGAAATGTAGAGTGGGGTATTGGTGAAGGTAGCACACATCCTTGGAGTGGAGAGGAACTTCCGAACGGCGTTGAGTTAGACTACGAAGAGGATGGTAACATCGGGAAATGGACTATGACTATCACTTACGAGACTGTTAATGCTGAATCTGGTGACGAAATAAGATATATGGTACAAGCCCGCTATAATAATGTGGATACGGGCGACAAGACCTTAAATCAATCTCATGGCAGTGTTGGTTTTAATCCGTTGTATTTTAGCGAAAACTTCCAAACCGTCCGTTTGAATTAACCATTCAAAATCTCCTAAAAGAGGTCTATAGGAGATTTTTCGAGTTGGCACGAGGATGGTCCTCGTGGTGAGGGGCTTGAATAGTCTTAGCCGAGTTTGGTATTTTGAATGAAACTTTTCTTGACTTTAATCGTATTATTAATTAGAACTACTTTCTAACTGGTTATAAAGAGGTAGTTTCTTAGCCTGCACTAGGTCGAGATATGGAGAGGTGTTTATGAGAAAGATAGCTTCGAAAGAAAAATAATAAGTGGTCTGGCTCGGGTTAATTGTAAATTATAGTGAAATAAGGATCGCTGTAATTTATCGACCCTTTAGCTGGGCAGACCTATAAGAAGAGAGGTGATTATATAGTTTAGAGATAGGAGATATGAGAGTCTTTTTAGAAGTATTTAAAAATTAAAATTTAAAGGAGAAAAGATAATGAAAAAACTTTTAATTATTCTAATGGTAGTAGCGATGGCTTCCTTCCTCTTTGTTGGTTGTATTCCTACTGTACCAGACGTAGATGTAGATGAAGAAGAACCAATACCTACACCACCAGGACCAATACCCACAATTGCTCCGATTATCACTAGTGTGCCAGATGCTGCAGATGGTTATGTTAATGCAGCTGAGGCTGCTGATGGTCTAGTGGTTAATGGAACCGCACCAACCTATTCCGAAGTAAAGGTATACATTAACGGTCTGACCGCTGGTACAGGTGATACAGAAGCAGACGGCACATTCTCGGTCGTTGTAGCCAATGCTGACTTAATCAAAGTTGTAAAGACAGATGGAGCAAAAGTTCTGCATGCTACTGCAACAGATCTTGCTTCCCCAGAGAGTGATTCCTCTAATAAAGTAGAGTTTGAATTAGATACAAAACTACCCACTATAGAAAAATCCTCTGCGAAAGCTGGAACCCCAGCAGTAGCACAAAGTGTTGTTGAAGTATCAGATACATCTGGAGACGCTCCGTGGGGTCCGTACCAACCAGATGGTATTTTTGGGAGTTGGGGTCCCCCTTGGGAACATTGGGTGATTAATTCAAGCCTCTTAGTGGAAGGTACCTGGACATTATTAATTACGAGTATTGAAGACCTGCCAGATCTGACTATTTTTCCAATACTTTGGGGAACTCTTAGTCTAGGAGATAAAATAACTGTTCAAGCAACTGATCCAACAGGCCAAACAATTTCATTTGAGTTCCCTCATGTTCCAGGAGGAGCAATGTACCAATTTATTACTGGTGTAAGCACTTCCTTCGAAATATTCAGCCTTGATGATACAGGCCACATGGCTACTGTTTTAGTCACTTGTGCGGCTCCTGCTGTACCAGGATATATCGATGTTACCTTTGATGAACCTGTAACTGGTGCTTCTATATTAGCTGGTACCTGGACTGCCTTTGGTGCTACTGTGAATCTTATGCCTGCTGTAACTGTAAGATCAGCTACAGAGGCAAGACTTACCGAGACTGCCGCTACTATTCCTAATTTAGTAGCTGGAGTAGCCTATGCTGTCAGTGTCAGTGGACCTACCGATTTAGCTGGTAACTCAATCCCAGCTGGATCTCCAGAAGCAAGTATGGGCGTCGTGATGCCATAGAAGTTGATTATACATATTCCTATGATAAGAGCGTCCAGAAATGGACGCTCTTCCCTTTGTATTTATTTTATGTTTACTTTATATATTTAAAGGAATAAAGTAATGAGTTTTTACGATTATCAAAAGTCAAAAGAAATATCACAAGAAGCTCCATCACTTAGATCCTTAATAATGGCTGCTGCTTGGAAGGCTGATACTCTAAATTATGGCAAACTAAAAGTAGCCTTCCCCGAGATTATCGAGGAGCTGGAAAAGATATGTTTTAATGGTGATAAGTTAAAATGTCCTTAGGCAATTTCGGAAGTTAGCGAGGGCTTGCCTGAGGTGCATTTTCTCCCCCTCGTTGACAATCTTAATTTCGCGAGGGCAGGGGGTTACCGCTAACCCCCTTGCCCGAACTTATAATTATTATTTATCCAAAGTTTATTTTGAGAGAACCGGGAGACCGGTAATTTTTTTTGCCCTTTTTTAATTTAACACAATGGCACTTCTGTCAAATATAAAAAACCTATAAATATAAGGGATTTGATAAGCTCAAAAGAAATAATCTCCAATTCTTGATATTTTATTTTACTTGTATTATAATATATCCGAAGAGTAAAATGTAAAAGGGGATTAAAGATTGAAGAGTTAAATCAAAAAAAGCATTAGAAAATAAGGGTTGCAGAGCTTTTTTAGGGACTTTTCAGGTCTTTTTAAAAAAAGAGTTAAATACGATATGTTAAATGCTGAAAGAGGGTGTTAAAATATGAGGATAGTTGAGCCGATCCGGGACCTTAACCGGGTACAGAGGATTAAAGGAAACTTGAAGAGGAAGAAGAATCCCCGGGATCTTCTCTTATTTACTGCAGGGATTAATTTAGGCTTGAGGATTTCAGACCTGTTAAGGTTAAAGGTGGGAGATGTCAAGGACCGTAAAGGGGATATCCGGGACTTTATCTATATCACCGAGCAGAAGACCAAAAAGCAGAGGAAGATTGCTCTGAATGATGGGGTCAGAGAGGCCTTGCAGCTTTATTTTGATAAGAGCGGGGTTTATGACCTGGATAGATATTTATTTACTTCTGAAAAATCTAAGAAGAATAGACCCTTAAACCGGGTCCGGGCCTGGCAACTGATTAATGAGTGGGGCAGGGAAGTAGGCATCGAGGAGAGGATGGGGACTCACACCTTGAGAAAGACCTTAGGCTATCAGATGAGAAAGAAGGGAATCGCTATCGAGATAATTCAAGCGATCCTGGGCCATTCCAGTGCTAAGGTTACCTCTCGCTATATTGGGATATCTGATGATGAGCTGGAGGAGGTCTCTAAGAATTTTATTCTGTAAAAATTAATAAGGGCAACTCTAACGGGAGAATCGCAAAAAAATTATATTCTTAATTTAAAACTAAAAATTTAAGGGGGCAAAGAAATGAAAAGGATTATTTCTATTTTATTAATCGTAGTATGTATCTTAACTGTTTTTACTCTGATTCTATTTGCAGAAGTTAAATATGACTTTAGAAAGACAAATTGGGGGATGAGTAAAGAACAGGTCAAGGCAACAGAAAACAAGAATCCAGATTTTGAAGATGATGCTATGTTAGGTTATGACGTAACGATTAGTGGAAAAGATTTTGCGTGTATGTATTCCTTTTTAGAGGATAAACTTTATGAGAGCGGATATATTTTTGCTGGAGAGCACACTAATGAAAATCTTTACATCGATGATTATGAAGAGCTAAAAGAAACACTAACCAAAAAATATGGTAAACCAAAAATGGATTTTTCCGAAGTGTGGAAAAATGATCTATACAAAGATGATAAAAGTAGGTGGGGTTTTGCTATCAGCCTTGGACATTTAGCATATGGGGCTTCGTGGGAAACTTCTACCACAAAAATAGAGATAATGTTATTAGGTGATAATTATAAAATTAATTTATTTTTATCTTATTTCAGCAAAGAATTGAAAGAATGGGCAGATGAAATTGAAGAAGAAAAAGCTAAAAGCGAACTTTAAGAATAATAAGAAGGAGGAGGTGAAATTGGATGAAGAAATTAAGTATCTTGTTAATAGTCGTATTACTAACTTGTTTAACTTTAACAGTATTTGCTAGTCAAGGAACAAAATTTGCTTCTATCGAACTTTCAGATAAACAACAATTAAAAATAGAATATGGGAATGATATTATTTATGCACAGCTGATGAAGAAAGGAGATGAACATAGTTTCTATTTAAGGGAAAAGTATTTTAAGATTCATGGTGACACAGTTGTAAAGAATAATTTAGTAAAAAAGGGGAAGTATAACTTAAAAATAAAATATACTAGCTTAACTCCTGATATTGCAACAGTCAGTAAAAATGGAAGAATCGATTGGAAAGATGAAGGTCTTGCGAAATTTAAAATATCAGCTTTTGATTTTACTAATAATACCGAGTTAGGAAATACCACAATAGAAGTTAAAGTAATCAAATTACCACTATATTCATTCATGCTATTGGAAGGGAACTATGATTATATGTCATTGGAGGAAGTTATTGAAAAATTTGGTTTTCCTGATAAAGAAAGGCATGCTTATTTTGAATGGTATAAAGATAGTGGCACATTAGAAGGCATTTCGTATTATTTTGGGACAACAAATAGCTATGGTGCAGCTATTGAACATTGGTCATATAATAAATATCCTTATCTTAAACTTCGGGTCGGGGGTGGAGCAGTTAATGGTGTATATACTCAAGGTTGGGATAGCGGATATGACTTTATTTTGCAGATAAAATTTTAGAAAAAAAAACTAAAATTAATTTCTAATGAAATTCAATTAAATAAAAAGAGGGATAAAGTCAAGTAACTAAAATCGAATAGAAACTTAAAAAACGCTTACCAAAGATATTTTTGAGGAGGATTGACTAGGGAAGCCCTGAAGGAGGAGGTGAAATTAAATGAAAAAGAGAATATTACTATTAGTAGTAATCGTTGTTGTTTTGGGTTTAGTCTATTCAGCTATTTTAGCGGCAGAGTCAACTCCAACCCGATTCATTGAAATCACAGGAAATACTGTAAATATCCGCACTGGTTCAAGTACGTCTACTGCCATCGTTGCACAAGCTAGAAAGTATGATACTTTTGAGTTAGAAGGGGAAATAAACGGATGGTACGAAATTTATATGTTTTCAGGAGAATATCGATATGTTCATAAGTCTCTGGCTAAACTAACAACTTATACTATTTCCTTACCATCCTCTGCTTCTATTCGCCAGAGGATTTTCAACCTCATGGGAGAAGCCGAAGACCGTGCTATGGATGAAGCAGACCAAAAATACCCGCTGAATATTCCTAATAATATATATCAAAATATTGATTATCAAAGACTCTTAATAGACAAATACGTGTTAACGATTTTCCATGAGTTTAAAGTTCAGCCGGCGATTTACATAGAGCTAATAGTTGAGGTAATAAAAGAACAACAAGGAAAGAAGGAAACTAAAAAAATCGAAGTCCAAGAATATAAATATGCTGCTTCAAAAAAATCAGAAGTGTTTCATTATATTAACTGTTTTTATGTAGCAAATATAAAACCTGAAAATCTGATTCTATTTAAGACCCGCGAAGAGGCGATTGCTTCTGGTAGAAGACCTTGTAAAAAATGTAAACCATAAAAAAAATATAAAAAATAAATATTTAAGATAAAAGATTAAGGGGGCTGATAATACAATGAAAAAAATAATGATTATATCCATAATTGTATTTTGTTTATTATCCTTTATAGAAATTTCTTTTTTGGCCGAAGAGCCTTATAATTGGAGCGAATTCTGGAACCTTTTCTCTGTTAATGAACAAAGTGCTCTTCTATCGGGAATTTATTTTGGAATCCTCAAGGGTATGGCGGATGGGATAGAACATTATATTTATTGTTTCTCTCCCCCATTGAAGAATGATCTAATTTATTATTTCGTAGTGGCCGAAATGGAGCCGGAAAAAGCAGCAAAAATTTTATCTTATTTAATTGTGAAAGAACCCGGAGTCTTAAGAAAGAGAGAGGAATCTCTGTTCTACATTATGGGCGCCGATATCGTTCATAAGCTTACGAAACTTTTAGAATCGGTTGATCAAGCTGTAATTGGAAATGTTATATCTAATTTGTATGAGGACCCTGCTAACGCCTATATTCCTATTGGAGAAATATATATTCTTGCCCTTCGTAAACTCAAAGGTGAAGATATTGGACCGTTATTACGAGAAGCAAGAAAAAAGGCATTACCTTAAAATAAATTCATACAAATAATAGCTTTAATCAATCAAAAGGGCAGGGGAGGAAAAATTATTTCTTCCAAAAAAGTGAATGAAGGGAGGTGAAATAATGAATGATAGTAAATCAAATCAGGAATTAAAAATTGGAGATTTGGTTAAACTTAAATCAGGCGGTCCTGCTATGACAGTTAATGATATCCAAGAAAATGGCCAAATATATTGCCAGTGGTTTGTGGGGGAGGAAGCTAGAGAGGAGTATTTTTCACCCAATGCCTTGCAATTAGTCGAGAAGTTCCCGTAAAAAAATGTAAGGGAGGAAGGAGTAGGCAAGAAAATTGACCTAATTATAGATAAAGCCTTATTCTGAACTATTTTTAATTGTTATGTGAAAATATGATATTGCGACAATAGATAGGAGGAGAGAAAATGCCTTTAGAAATTAGCGGATTAAAATTATATAATGTGGATGAAATTGCAGAGATGTTAAAAAGTACCAAGCCTACTATAAGAGCTTATTTTAGAGAAGGAAAAATTAAAGGGCGAAAAATTACCGGGAAATGGTACATCACAGAAGATAATCTTAAAAATTATCTGAGTGGAGATTATCCTATTAAAACCAAATAGTTCTCTTGCTTTAAGTTTAAGAAGGGGCCTAGGACTGAAATTTTTATAAATGCAAGGGTAGAGTAGGTAGCTAAGACAATATAAAGACAAACTCATTTAGTAGTTGGGTTTCTTATTAACCCTTCTCCTTCTACCCTAGCACCTATTAATTAAGAAATATATCTATTTAATATTAAATTTAAATAGGCAAATAGGGGATAAAAGGAACAATGAAGGTAAGAAATAAACCTATTGATAAAAAAGAATATAAAGGAAGATTAACAATAGCGAGTGACAAGATGTGTCCATGTAGAAAATGTTGGAGTCCTCACGATTGTGGGTATAGGTTAGGCGATGGGAAATGGGAAACTGTAATGAGGTGTATGACAAATCATGATAGTGGATGTCCAACTCGCAGTAATGGAGAATTAGATATTCCGATTCATGCTATTCGTTCAAAGTGGGAAAATAGGAAAAGAGGACAAACAAGAATATGTCTAAGATGTGGACAGAAAGTTACACTTGGAGAGATAAATTTTTTAACAATAGAAGCATACAAATTAAATCAGCAGAAAATAAACAACGTCATATAAGATAAGTTAGATTAAAGAGAGGGGAGGAAAAGGAAATGAAAAAAACTTTTAGAATAATGACACTTATATTATTTCTAATGATACCCATACAGATATATCTTGTTTATATTGATAAATCTAATTATATTTTACTTGCTGTTAATGTGATTTTTTTTGTGATAAGTCATATAGGGAATGAAGTAATATTCAAAATAAAAGCGATTGAACCTGATATAAAATATAAAAAGCTATGGGATAACTTATGGAAACAATATAGTATGGGGAGATTAACGGGAAATTTTAAAGAAGGTTATGCACTTGATGAGATAATGGGTACTATGGAAGAAAGATATGATATGAAAAAAAGTATTGATATTTCACAAAAAATATTCCCAAAGGAATAAAACAACGTCCCATAAGATAAGTTAAATTGAAGATAGGGGATAAACAGTATGCCCTCCCAATACAAAAGAGAACCACTAAATAATGATGAAGTGGATAAACTAACTAATGCCTGTAATACGTTCCGGGAAAAATTTGTCATCTGGACCCTTTTAGACACTGGTCTTAGACTATCAGAATTTGCTGGACTTAAAAAAGAGAATATTCAATGGCAAGAAAGAAGACTAGTTATTTACAGTAGAGGTGGACCTTACGGTAAAAAGAGAAAAAGACGTATTATCCCTATGACAGACAGGGTTAGAATTTTAATTAAATACCATTTTGCCGAAAATAACCATACCGGAATAAGTAAAAGAACAATTGAAAGAATAGTAAAAAAAGTATCTGATAAAGCTGGGATTGCAAAGAAAGTCAGTCCGCATGTTTTAAGGCATACCTTTGCGGTAAATTGTATTAAAAAAGGTATTTCAACCAGAGCTCTTCAATCTCTCTTGGGCCAAGATAGATTAGTGACTATCGAAATTTATCTTAATTTGTCTCCAGAAAACGCAATTAGAGAATTTTTAGATAAGTGGTAGCTCGTTCCACTAAACAAGTTTGCCTGCCCTGTGATGTTTTGCATCAGGCGGAATAGTAGCTATTTAGTTAGCCGAGTAACGTGCTCGAACATTTATTTAGGCAACAATAAGGAACTTAGATAAATGTATGGAATTGGGTGCAGGTCGTTGGGTCAACCTGTCAGGGCAGGCAATATAAGGAGGAGAAAGATGAGTAAATATCTTGAATTTAGTTTAATAGAAGAGAAGCCCATTGGTCTTGGACAAAAAATAAAAATCATCGGAGTATGGTCTAAAAAG
>SDBT01015015.1_pt1 | contig 12325 bp, 14 predicted proteins | sample 2277101 | NCBI WGS metagenome assembly SDBT01 (sample SAMN10404973, study PRJNA504765) | marine sediment metagenome | isolation source: marine sediment core GS10_PC15, 103 cmbsf | place: Arctic Ocean: Southern Knipovich Ridge | collected 2010
TGATTCTCCGTCCAGCCAATCCCTTTTGTCTTGAATATTTTCTTCCCTTCTCCGGAAGAATCCAATCCAATCAATTCCATATCACTGTCTACCATTATCTTCACCAATTCCTTAAAGGATATCCTGGGACTCCAGCCCTGTTCCCTTTTTGCCTTGGAAGCATCAGCCAATAATAGCTCTACCTCAGTAGGTCTAAAATAACGGGAGTCTATCTCTACATATTTCTTTTAATCTTGAGCATATTGATACCGGAGATCAAACAATAAGGAATTACGGGCTTCTTCATCTGATTGGTTAAAGATTCCCCTTAAAATGAGAAGTCCGAAATAAACATTTACCGTATTATTAGGCCGGGAGGCTTTATTGCCAATATATAATACGCTAAATCTATCTTCATCTATGAAAGGGAATATTTTTTTATTGAAGGTTTCTGCCTAGGAGTTATTGAGATATTTTCTCTCCCTTTCGGTAAGTGATAATAGGGAATCATATAAGGTTATTTGTTGTGCGTTATTTAGGTGAAAGGACATTGGCAACCTCTTTATTTATTAGTATTTTTTTAATTTATTATAACATAAAAGGCTAATAAAATAAAGGGTTTTAGCAATTTTTGCTGCTTAAATTTTCAAGGTGCTACGAGTAAAATAATTTAATTATGTTAATTAGTATTATATGATGTTATTTGTACTATTTTTGAAATATAAGTACTTTAGGTACTTTTTAGGTTGTAATCATAATATAATTAATAAAGTTTTGTAATTTTACCGTCATTTTTCGACCTCCACTATAAAGACAGTTTCACGTAATATTGATCAACTTTTATTTAAATTAATATCTAACGAACATAAAAAACGTGATCTAATAATTTTAATTAGTCCTTTTTAAAAATTTTCACTTTTTTTACATACACTTATTCTCCACCCCATCTTCATATAATTTTATTAACTTTTCCTCATAATTTTTCCAATTCCATTCTTTCCGAACGTACTTTCTACCATTAATACCTATTTGCCTTGCAAAAGATGGCTTATCTAATAGTTCCTTAATTGCTGCAGTAATCTCATATGCAGAGGGAGAAGCCAATATTCCGGTGTGATAATGTTCAATAAGCTCTTTGTTTGATTCCACAGGAGTTGTAATGAGTGGGGCCCCGCTGACAAGGGTTTCTAAAACTGCAAATTGTGGATTAATACTAAGTTTTCGAAATGGTAAAACAACTACTGCAGCCCTAGCCAGCAAATCTGCTATTGTAATAATACCTTTATAAGGGTAGTACATTAGTTGAATATTTTTATACGTTCGACTAATTTTTAAAAGTTTCTCATCATATTCATCGCCAGGTCGAATAGCAAATACAAAATCAGTATCCGGGTATTCACCACTTATCCTCATAAATGCTTCGGCACATATATCCGCGCCATTTTCTAGACTTGCATTTCGCCAAAAAAGAACATATCTTTTAGAAATTAACGAAATTAAAGAAGAGTTGTTTTTATTAATCGTAGGCTGTTTCTCAACCCCTGGATGCATTACTATTACTTTGTTCTCATCAATAACTGGGTTTAAACTTGATTGAAGTATCTGCATCTTTGTATAATTTGTCAAAGTTATCAAAACATTAATTTTTTTTAAGAGTTTATTATTTAATAGTTTGGCAAAAGGTAGTTTTGGTGCTCCGAAATTATGAAATGTCATAAATGTTATGTTAGGAATTTTCATAATTTTAAGTAACCCTAAAAGATAGGCCATTCTATTAGTTCCAAAAAAATGAATTATATCAAAATCCGAGGATAATATTATTTTGCGTAATTCATAAATACACAATGGAATTTTCAATGGCTTAATTCCTTGATTGGGCCATCTTTTAAATATACTTACTATGGTTTTTACGTTTAGTGCCTCGGATGCAATATAAGGCAATTGATATCCTACTGGTGATTTATTGGTAACAAGAGTAATCTCATGGCTATGTTTTTTTAGTATATTCGCAGTAAAAAGTGCCAATTGCACATGTCCCGAGATTGCACTAGTCACATTTATAGGATATTTTGCTTCTGTGACAAATATACAAATTTTCACATAAATACCTCCTGGTTATATATGATACACCTAGATTACGAATCTTTTTTCTGCAGAGTAACATAACATCGAGTCGAAAATATTGGGAACATTTTTGAAAAAAAAGTATCAAGTTTTTCAAAAATATTTAATAGTAAAATAGGTGTTAGATTCATTAAACTCTGCGTAAAGAATAATATTCCTGAAATATTCTTAAATTTAATATTTTTATGTTCTTTAATTACTGATTTAATATCATTAATCGATAGTCTTACAGAACGATGTCTTCGTATTGCCAAACTCCAGTTGTTGACAAATTCAATAAGTATAATTCCGTCATTTTTACAAACTCTAATCATCTCATAAACCATATCTAAAGCATAAGACTTTGAGGAAACTTGATTTAATGTCCGGATTGAATAAACAATATTAAATTCATTGTCCTTAAAAGGTAACTTAGCTCCCTCACCTAAATGATAATACACCTTTTCAAATTTTGATGTTTTTTGTCTGCATTTGATAAGCATTGAGGAAGAGGGATCTAATCCATGAACTTCATGTCCAGCTTCCAAACATTTCACCATAAATCTGCCAGTTCCACACCCTACCTCTAATATTTTCTGACAGGAAGGAAGGGTGCGAAGAATACGGTCTAGTTGGCGCATTTCTAATTTATTAAATAGTTTTCCTTTGAGGTCGGAAAATCTTTTTTGATTATAAACCATTGCTTCGGACTCAGGGTAGTCAGTATTAATACTATTTATTGTTTTTATAATTGGCTTTTTAATTTTATTTTTTATAATTTTAGTTCCTCCTAAAAATCTATACCGTGGAATCTATTAGTGCACTTTTTTAACACATATGCTACATCTCCTTGTAAAATGTAATACAAAATACGATATGCCCGGCACAAATTTCTTTTGTAAATAAGATATATTTGGGTTCTTCAGTGGTAAATATCGGTTTATAATCTCCTCTTGTTCAATATTCCACATATTTAAATACGTTGAAGCCTTGGAATCTATATGAATGTGAAAGTTTGCTAAATGCTCTTTAACATGCATTAATTTCCCCATTTCTGCTATGCGAACAAAAAATCAAAATCCGTACAATATTGATATTTCACCTTTATTTTTCCGACCTTGCTAAAAATGATTTTTTTTAAGAAATTATAGGCTGCGGTATGCTAATACCTTCATATAAAAAATTATCAAATTTAATTTTGTTAATCTTAATTCTCCTATCCTTTTATCATATTTATTAATAAAATATAAACTCCCAAATATTAAATCTGCTTCTTGATGTTGTTTAACATTTTTTACAATTTTATGTAAAGTTTCCGGAATATAAGTGTCATCTGAGTTGATTCAGGCTAAAATTTCACCTTTACTATTTTGAAATCCTTTATTTATAGCATCAGATTATCCCTCATCCTTTTCGCTTACCCAATAACTTAAATATTTTTGATATTTCTTAATTATCTCTATACTCCTATCCATGGAACCACCATCAATAATTATGTATTCAAGATTGGGATAATTTTGATTTAATAGAGATAATATTGGTCTTTCTAAAAACTGAGCTTGATTATATGGGGGAGTAACTATTGAGATTTTAGGGTAATTGGAATCTTTATTTAATAAAATATTTTCATCAAACAATGGCTTTGATATAAATTCTTTAATTTCACTAGAAGTATAATTTTTCAATATCTATTCTCCTTATACCATTCAATCGTGTTCTTCAGTCCTTCTTCAAAATCCATCTTGGCTTTAAAGCCAAATTCCCGCTCTGCCCTACGCGTATCCAATTTCCTTCTGGGTTGCCCATCAGGTTTACTGCTATCCCATCTAATCTTTCCTTTGAACCCACAAAACTTAGCGATCAATTCAGGTAAGTCTTTAATAGATATTCTTAAATCACTCCCTAAATTTACCGGTTCACTCTTATTGTATTTTTCAGCAGCTAATATAGTCCCCTCTGCTACATCTTCTAAATACAAGAATCCTCTTGTTGGTTTCCCCGTTCCCCAGACTACTACTTCATCTTTTTCCCTCTCTACTGCTTCCATAAACTTTCTTATTAAAGCCGGTATAACATGGGAACTTTTGGGCTTAAAATTATCTCTTGGCCCATATAGATTCAAAGGAAGTAAAAATTTAGAATCGAATCTTCTTTGGCACTCAAAAACATTCTAATTTTAGGTTTTCTACAATTGCATTCATCTTTTTCATCATGAAGACAATAGTATACCCCCTCTATCTTAGTACCACTTTTTTTAGTTCTTCAGTCATTTTAGTATGGATATCTTTTAAATCTTCCTCTATAATCAATTCTTTAGCAATCCTTCTTTGGTTAGTAATAATTATTACTAAAAATCTGCTTTTGTTTAATCTCTTTATAGCTTCAGTGACACCTGAAAAAAATTTAAATTTACTCCGATTTTATATAATCTCCCTCGGGAGCTTTTTCATTAATAACTCCACTCTGTCAAGAAAAACACATTTACACTTCCCTTTCAGTTTTCTTCTATGAAATTATTAATCATTCCATTTTTATTAATTCCTACATTTACAAATCTTTTTGTTTCCCTTACATCCACTAAAGCCATAGCTGCCAATGCTCTCTTGTTGAAATGATAAGATATCAACTTATCTGAATCAATGTCGTAAAAAGAATCACTATTTATAACTAAAAATCATCTTTCGGTATAAAATTTTCTGCGAATTTAATTGCCCCCTCCGTTCCTATAGGTTTAGGCTCATCTGAATAAACTATATTAACTCCCAAATGACTACCATTTCCAAAATAGCTTTCAATTTTTTCTTTTAAATAGCCAGTACATACAAGCATATCATTTAAATTATATTTTTTAATTGAGTGAAACTCCCCCAGCAGGAGCTGGGGGCTTCTTAAACCTATGGCAATGTTAATTGCAGTGCCCTTTGTCTTCTTTTTCTTGATGCTCAACGTAAGCGAGAATTTCCTTTTCATTCAAACCTATACCCGATACACAGTATCCTCTCGACCAGATGCCGCCTTTCCTTGCATAGGTTTTTTGCATAAAAGGAAATTTCGCCTTAAGCTTTTTTGCCGACTGTGTTTTGATATACTGAATTACATCGGCAACTGCAATTCTGGAAGGTATCACGACTACTATATGAACATGATCCTCTTGTACATTAAGCTTTACTACCTCGATATCGGGATAAAGTTCTGCCATATGCAAGTATTTTCTCCGTATATTCTTTTACTCCTTTTGCAAAGATTTTTCTCCGATATCTCGCTATCCAGACGAGATGGTATTCCGTTTTGTAGATAGCATGGGCACTTTTTCTAAATCTTATATTTTGCTTCATTATACCGAATAACATCTCGTCTGGATAGCTACCACATCACCAGAAAGGAGTCTGGTGTTTTATGTGGCTGAATAAAAGTATTCTATCCCCTTTTCTGTATTTCTTTTGTTTTCCTTTCTTTTTCTTCACTCGATACTTGATACTGTTTTTCGCAACCCTAATCTTTTTTGGTATTTTATTTCTTTATTCGCAACTAAATTCTTATTTTTCTTTATCACAAATTACTTATCACTCATTACTTATTACTGTATTTGCAACCTACAACCTTCTTTCTTGTTAAAACGTCTTCGAAGAACTAAAGCGTATAATTACAGTTTTTATAACAATTTTAATATCTAACCACAAACTCATATGTTCAACATAATACTTATCACACTTTACCTTTGCTACTAAATCTTCGCCACCGGTTTTCATTATCTGGGCATATCCCGCAATACCCGGTTTTACCTTATGAACTCCAGCCTCTGTCCTCATTTTAATCAAATCATACTGCGTAAAATGAGGAGGTCTGGGTCCAACCAAACTCATCTTTCCTCTTACCACATTAAATAAATTAGGCAGTTCATCTATAGTAAACCGCCTTATTGCTTTCCCTGCTCTCGTAACATAAGAACTTTCTTCTCCTAAAGCTTCTTTAGCCCCATCCGGCGTCCCCACACTCATACTCCTAAATTTGTAAACCATAAAAGTTTTATTATCTTTTCCCACTCTCTTCTGCTTAAAAAAAACAGGTCCAGGGGAATCTAACTTTAATAAAATCCCCACCATCAAAAACAAAGGAGCTAGAATAATCAATAAAATTATAGAAAAAAATAAATCAAATACCCTTTTTATCATCTTCAAATATCTTTTTATCTTTCAATATAGTATTTTCAAAATTCCATTCAGGATCATATCCTAAAAATTTCTTAGCTTTTTCTATGGAATATATATTATCTTCTGCTAACTTCCAGTATATCGAATCTATATAATCACGCTTATTTTTATATATTGCTGCAAATATAGAAAAAATAATTTTAATAAATCCTTTTGGAATACGTAAAATTAAAACTTTTTCATTATAATATTTTTTTAAAAAAAGAATAATATTTAATGCACTATATTCTTGATTATCTGCAATATTGAATATTTCATTTTTTACTAAATCTTCTCTACCCAGTATGCTTTTTACAGCTACTACCACATTTTCCAATGAACAAAATGAGTATCTATGGCTGCCATTTCCAATTTTAAATATAATTCTATTATGCAAATAAATTCTTTTTCTGATATCTTTTAATAATTCTTTTGAATAAATAGCTGGGAATCGCAAAATAGTACTTGGCATAAGTCCTTCATTCAAACAAATTTTTTCTGCATTATATTTGCTTATTGCATAATCAGTTATAGGATTTAACTCGGCACTTTCACATACTACTCCATTATAATTTCTTTCACCGTATACTGAAATTGTACTAAATAAAATGAATCTTTTAACTTTTGGACTTGTATTATTGAAGAAATCTATTAAATTTTTCGTTCCATTTACGTTAACTCGATCAAAATTTTTTTTTATAAATTGACAATCATCATTATGAGCTATAGCTGCACAATGAATGACATAGTCAAAACTATATTTTTTTAATTTAGTAATCACATCTTGCTTGTCTGTAATATCACATTTAATATAATTTCCTATATTTCTATTTTCGATGCAATCTAAACTATATACATTATAATCCTTAGAGAGATTATCTTTCAATTTGCTACCTACGAATCCTGCTGCACCAGTTATTAAGACATTATACATAATATTTCAGTCTTCACCTTCTCTATTATTTATATAATAAGAGAATGTATGAAAGATATATCCTTCTTTTTTACATAAATTTATAAATTTCTCAAATTTATTTAAATTATTTTTTCTACCATAAGAAAATCTGAATTTATCTTTTAAGGAAACTTCTTCACTAAAATTTATTTGAACATCTGTTACTTCAAATGGATGTATATAAAATACAAAATTATTTCTCATTTTACTGTACTGCCTGAAAAAATATTTAAAAATAGGCAGAGGGAGAAATCTAAAATAACCTCCTCCTGAAATAGGTATATTATATTTTAATATTTTATATGTAGGTACTTCAAATTCATAAAAATTATCTTTTTTATATATTAAATCATCAATTTTATGAAAGTCAGAAACATCTAAGGGCTTATATAATAGATGTTGTTCAAATCTTATCCTACTTGAATCATATTTATATCCGCATTCTTTCAATATCATCAATTTTTCTCTATCCATAGTAAAACATGGTGCACGATAACCAATGACTTCTCCATTTATTAAATCTTCTATTACATCTTTTGCCTTTAATATATCTTTTCTAAATTCTATAATCGTTTTTTTATTTAATAATTCATGATTATATCCATGGCATGCTATTGAATGCCCCCTGTTTTTTATTTCTTTAAGTATATTACTATTTTCTTCAACTAATTCACCTAATACAAAAACTGTCATTTTTACATCGTTATTATCTAAAAGATTCAAAAAATTGTATATTAATGGAATCACCTTTTTTTCTCTAACTAAATTATATTTCTTAAAATAATCCAGATGATACCACTCTTCTAAATCCATTGTAAGAAAAAAGGTTTTCATATCTATTTAAACCCCTTTGATTCTAGTAATGATCAGATATGGTAAGATAAAAATTACCAGGGAGGGTAAGTAACTGTAACACCGTAATACAACGTCTAAAATTCATCAATGATACTTTAATTTTTCCCCTCATAATATACGAATAAATTGACCTTCCGTGTAATATTAACTCCCATAATATAGAAGTATTACTCCTGATAATTGCATCATCTTTTGATAAATTACCATCTTTAACGTGTATCTTTTTATCTTTAAAAACCAAGACAAAGCAATCATTTTCTGTAACAAAGGTAATGGGTAATATTTTCATTACCTCATAAGGATCAGTATCAACCAAAACACTCTTCATCACAGACCTTAAATCAATTGGATAACTCATAAAAACACGATCTTTTAACAATATCCAATCATTTGAACTTGATAAGCACTGATTATCACTAATTGGGGAAGATATAATTATATCCACCTTTTTCTTGAAAAAATATCTTTCAATGTATTGTAGTATTTCATTTGTAAGGTAATCATAACCCGGATTTAAAACAAACTCAAAAACTTGCCCTTCCCTAACCCTGTCCCCTTCAACCGCTACCATGATAAAAAATGATACTATTTCAGTTTTATACTCAGCAACTATAACCCCGTCAGAGCTTACTCCGGGGTAATTAATTAATGACTGGATATATTCAGTGTTTCGTTCAAAAACTACCGCAGTGTTATGCTTTTTATGGTATAAGTTTAAAACACTATTAATATCATTTTCAAAATTAAATTGATTGTAAGCTATTTTTTCCAAGATATAACCACCAATCTATAAAATAGTTTAGTCAATTTTAAAAAAGAATATATTTTGATTTTTACATGATTACTTACTAATAGCTTTAAAAAAATAATTCCTAAAGAAAATATAGACCGAAGTCTATTATTCACCATACATCCAAAAGCAAAATTATCTAAGCGTAAAGATACTGCTATATCGGTTTCCTTATGATTATCCTGAATAAATATTTCCTGGTAATCAATAAATAGTCTTATGTGATTTCTACTAATATCATACAAATGTTTTAGTTTTAAATTGTTATTAAGTAACTTATCTAAATACTGTTTAAAAATTTTATCATAAGATATTACTTTTACCTGCACCGGATAAGGTAAATCAATCCAACCATGCTTTTTGTTTCTTTTATAGGTTATACTTCCAAGTTGATTAAAAGTGCCCAAAACAACGCTATTTTCCATTTTTGCCTGTTGAATTCCATACTTAACAAGTAAATTGTAAATACCCTGTCCTCTTGTAGCTTGGGAAACTGAGGTGTCACATAACATTGCCAATTTTAATTTATTGCTATTTAGCATTAAATATCGATATATTATTCCACGATAAGCTACAAGTTGTTGTTTTTGAAATATACTAATAGATTTGACTTTAACACCTTTTAATTCCCAATATCTCCACCTTAAAGCCTCTTTTGGCCCCCAACCATTAAAGCTACTATTTAGAAAAGTATACAAAACTTTAAACGGAATCGGTACCTGATCTCCTATTTTAATCTCAAACATCTTTTCCCCTATTAACGAAATATTCAATTTTCAGCTAATAAATCAAAATACTTTATAGTAACTAGTTCTCTACGATATTTATTTTCAAATAAGTCTCTCGAATTTTTAGCCATTATTTTATATAAGGATTTATTTTTTTCTAATTGCAAAACACCATTAGCTATACTATCTATTTCACCATGGTCATAAACAATACCGCACTGCTTTTCTATTATCTCTTTTGCAACGTCACACTCATTATCCATTACAGCAATAATCGGTTTTCCTGCTGCAAAATAATAATAGGATTTGCTGGGAACCTGAAATCTACCCAAACCTTTACCCATTCCTAAATATAGCAAAAAAGCCTTATTTAGCAACTCTCTATACTCCTGTTTTGGTAAAAACCCTAAAAACTTTACATTTGAAAGTTTCATTTTTCTACATTGTCGTTCGAGATCTTCTTTTTTTACTCCACCTCCAGTAAAGTATATTTTAATATTAGAATTCTTTTTCTTTAATTTATCAGCTAAATTTAACAAAATATCTAAATTTCTGTATCCTATATTACCTGAGTACAATAAATATTTCTCGTTGTTATTTATCTTAGTATATAATTCTTCGAATTTAATATCTTCTGCCCAATTTGGAATTATACGAATCTTTCCTATAGTTTCTGGATACTTTTCTTCAAGATAAAGTTTCATATTTTCCCCTAAAACAACTATTTTATCTGTTTTTTTAAAGGTAATATTATTAATAAATTTCATAAGCTTTGAAATAAATGAATTTGAAGATATAATTCCTAAAGCTTCTGGTATTTCGGGATATAAGTCATGAATTAAATAAATATAATTAATTCTTGGATTAAATACTTTTGCTATAATGCCGGCTAATGCTAAAGTAGGAGGTGATGATACTATCAACAAATTATTGAACTTTTTCAATCTCAACATTTTTATACTAGTTAAAAATGTAAAGCTCCCATAATTTAGTATTCTACCGATAAATGACTTTTTGTTTAATCTAAAAAAGCTTATTCTTTTAACTAAAACTTGACTAATTATTTCAGATTTCAGCACATTAAATTTTTTATGATAAGAGGGCATTCCTGTGTAGACCTCAACTTTTAAACCATATCTTACCAAATCCACTGCCAGTTCATACATCACTCTCCCTGTTGCTGCAGCAACATCAGGAGGAAAGTACTCTGTAATTAATAATACTGAAGTTTGTTTATTTGATATATTCATGATATGTAAATCCTTACGGTTGTGCTTGTTACTCAAATTGCTAAACTTAAATAAACATGTACTCACAATAGCCAAACGTACCGCGTATATTCACCCGGGCACGCTAACGCTAGGTCCCATTATACCCCGGATCCCTCCCACCTGTCCCAAAAGCAAGCTCACTGTCAAAGAAGTCTTTAACTAATTCTGGCTTATTCCCCTATACCACTCAATCATCCTGTTCAATCCTTCCCCAAAATCCATCCTTACCCTAAAGCCAAATTCCTTCTCGGCTCTCGTAGTATCTAGTCTTCTCCTCGGTTGTCCATCCGGTTTACTCCTATCCCAATTAATCTTTCCTTTAAATCCTGTAAGTCTACTAATTAACTCAGCCAAATCCTTGATAGATATCTCTAAATCAGAGCCTAGATTTACCGGTTCACTCTTATTGTACTTTTCAGTAGCCAGTAAAATTCCTTCTGCCGCATCTTCTACGTATAAAAATCCTCTCGTTGGTTTTCCTGTTCCCCAAACTACTACCTCATTATCGCCCTTATCCTTTACCTCTATAAATTTTCTTATTAAGGATGGAATAACATGGGAACTCTTAGGATTAAAATTATCTCTCGGTCCATATAAATTTAAAGGTAAAAGAAAGATAGAATTAAAGCCATATTGTGCCCTATAGGCCTGAGACTGAACTAACATCATCTTCTTGGCCAACCCATAAGGGGCGTTAGTCTCTTCAGGATAACCATTCCATAAATCTTCTTCCTTAAAAGGAACAGGAGTAAATTTAGGATAGGAACAGATAGTCCCTAAAGCTACAAACTTACCTACTTTAAATTGACGGGCATATTCCATCAGCATAGCCCCCATCACCAGATTATCATAATAAAACTTACCTGGATTTTCTCGGTTAGCCCCAATCCCTCCAACAACTGCTGCTAAATGAATCACAATATCACAGGGATAACCCTGATATAATCTGATGATATTTTTTTCTTTAGTTAAATCATAATCTTCGACCAAAGGGACAAATATATGCTTACATCCTCGCTGCTTTAATTTCTCTACTACATAAGAACCTAAAAAACCAGCTCCACCGGTAACAATAACTCTCTTATCTTCCCAAAAATTCATCTTCTTGCTCCTTCTATTTCTTCTGTCATTCCCACGAAAGTGGTAATCTACCCTTACTTGTTTTTTTTCTTTCTTCTTTTCAATTATTACACATTCACGCAATACTCGATACTCGATGCTATATACTATTTTTACCCCACAGTCAAATGATAGTCTTATCCAACGCAAGATGAGCCTGAAAGGAAGAGTCATGCTGCTAATATTTTATCAAATAATTTATCCCTTTCCAACTGTACTTTTTTAGCCATCTCATTATCTGTATATCTTCTTGCTTTTTTATTTAACATTTCAAAGGTTATACTTTCTTTTAGATATATCCGGGCATCAGGTATATCCCTTAATTTCTCATATGG
>SDBT01015016.1_pt1 | contig 12324 bp, 18 predicted proteins | sample 2277101 | NCBI WGS metagenome assembly SDBT01 (sample SAMN10404973, study PRJNA504765) | marine sediment metagenome | isolation source: marine sediment core GS10_PC15, 103 cmbsf | place: Arctic Ocean: Southern Knipovich Ridge | collected 2010
TTGGAGACGCAAGGGGGTCCCTCCCCTCGATGTCGGCTTCCCTTGTGCGTGCGGCCTTCTTCCAATCCTGCGCCCACTGCCTCGCTACAGCTACCGTTACCCCGTGATCTATGGCGTGGCCTAGATAGTAGGAGATCCCTTCGGCATCCCCTATAGACCACAGTTCCTCGGCAACTCCGACGCTGATTTGTTTCCGGTGAATCGCCTTCTGAACCTCCGGAGGCATCCGCAATAAATCAATGCGGCGCCTGACCACTCCTTTGGTCGGACCCATCGACTTCCCGATCTCCTCATAACTTAAACTAAGACGATCATGTAGGTCAGCGTAAATTGCTGCCTCCTCAATAGGAGTAAGATCGATCCGACGTAAATTTTCGGATGCCCGGGCAAGGGCCGTTCCCACATCGCCACGATCCCCCACGATGCACGGAACGTTTTCAAAGCCAAGCAGCTTAAGCGCCTTGAACCGTCTGTGACCAAAGACGATCTCAAACCGTTCTCCGCAAGGGCGAACATTAAGTGGCTGAAGAAGTCCGACTTCGCGGATATTATTAGCCAGATCCTCAATCGCTTCAGAATCAATCTCCATTCGCACAACCCCGACCGGCTCATCCAGTAGGTCAAGGCTTATCTCCTTTACCCTCATTTTTAAGGCTTTCGCCATCTATGAACCTCCTCATTATGAACGCCGACGACCCAATCCATTCAATAGTCACGAATTGTGTGCCGGCCCACCCACTCTCTTTGATCAGACCTTTCGGGATTGTCAGTCGATGCTGCCCTCCGGACGTTGTCACTTTACATATCCATTTGGCCATAACAGCCCTTTAGGATTATATCCTTGACATGTCAAGAATAATCTGAGAGAATACCAAATATGGCAAAGCCTATACTCTTAACGATCACCTGGCTAGACCGCTCCCTTCTTATTGTTGACTTGGAGCCTCAGAATGTCGGTCCCATCATCCGCGTTATGAAGGCTCTTCGGGAACGCGGCTTGATTAAACACTATACCGTTGCCAGTTAGCCTATGACCCTTATCACCCTAATACCTGACCAAGGCTCGCCGCGCCGCTGCGACGGCAGGTGCTATAACGCCACGGGAGCCACCTGCGGTTGCCTCTGTGGCGGCGCCAACCATGGAGTTGGACTCGATCGCGCTATCGAAAACAGGACAGATCCCTTATATGTAGCGTTGAAGGAGGTGAACGCTTCTGGGTGCCTACACTTCAATCGGGTCCAACTCCAACTTTCAACTGAAAGGAGATCGTAAATGAAAACGCTCGCACTCGCAGTCCTCTTGCTTGCACTCGCCGTCCCCGCCCGGGCCACTGACGTAGACCTCTACTGGGATCAAAACGCCGAGCCGGATCTTGCCGGCTACTACGTTTTCCAGGCCGAGGTTCTCGGAACCCACTCCACCGCCTGGGCTCAAATAGCCACCGTCCTCGCGCCCGCTCACACATATACCGTTGTTGACCTGCCCGACAATAAGAACTTTATTTGGTACGTCGCGGCCTACGACACCGGCGGGCAGGAAAGCCGTGCCAGTAACACGCAGTGGCGATGGAAACCCAAGCCAAAACACCCGGGCAACTTGGAAAAACAAGAGCCTTAAAGGATTTCACGCCGCGGGTTCCCTTCCGAAGTCGCGGCCGCCTTCCCGCGGAGTGAAGCTATTTCAGGAAAGGAGGTCACGCCGCGGGTTCCCTTCCGTACTCCCGGCCGCCTTCCCGCGGAGTGACGCAATTCCCTTATAGACGAGCCTACTGTAGGACTGTCACCCAGAGACCAAGGGCAAAGGGGCCGCGCCAAAGGGCCGGCGTCCTGTTGCGCGCCAGACGATTAGAGCGCCTCCGGGAGAAAATTTACTGCGTACCCACTTCGCGGGACCCAAATTTTCACCCTGCGTCTTTTTGAGGATGGTCTGTCACTTACAGGAGTCCAGGAGCACCTTGCCTCAACCGCCCCCTAAGCCCTTGCCCTCTGGGCGACACATTAGATTTCGGATATGCCGGCATGGTGTTTGCAACCCCATCCGGCATGCCCGTTGCCCGGCCTCCTCTCTGCTTCGTGTCGCTGCGCTAACTACGCCAAGAGATCCGGGCGCTACTCTTCTGTCTGTTCGTTCAGAAAAGACAGAAAGAGAGGTGATTTAGATGATTTATGAGATACGTTGTCCGCATTGCGGATCAGAAAAGATCAAGCAATCCGCAGACATGCCCACCGAGTGGGTTTGTGAAAGTTGTTCGTTCCTCACCGACAATGGAGATCTTAAGTATGTCGAGTTTGAGGCTCTAGTCGATGAATGTTAACCCTTTACGGGCCGCAGAGATGCGGCCCTTTTCTATGAAGGAGGTGAAGAACGTGCCCGAGTTTTATGATTGGCAGCATGCAACCCTTCTCAACCAGATCATTTCCAACATCACGCCGTCCGAAAAGTCCGGCTTTTACAAGATCGATATGAATGTTTCGGCTCGGCAATGCGACCAACTTCAGTCAATGGCCAATGTCTTTAACGCGCTTGCGCGCACACAAGGCGGACCGCCTAAAATGGAAGACCCAGGAGGTGACTAATATGAAGTTCATTTGTGGCTGGTGTAAGTCTGAGCTCAAGATACCCACAGATACCGATGTTGAACTCGTTTCACATGGTATTTGTGAGAAATGTAAACAAAAAATGCTGAGCGGCGCGTTTGAGAAGGTCGAATTCTCGCGCCCCGGCCTTTTCGGCTTGGTCAACAAAAACTGAGCCCACTAAGGGGGTCCGGATTTTCCGGGCCCCTTTTTTTTTGTCGACGTGGCACCGCCCGAGCGGCCGGCGTGCGCCCATGCTCACCGTAGTGCAATAGTATTGCACACAATAGGAGCTATACTCCATAAGTGAGTATTTCAGAGCGTTGCGGAAGTCGCCGGCACCTCCGGTACCAGCTCGGCCAATTTTGAACACTTCCATCAGACAACCAGCCGAGATACCAGGGAAAAGCGTTGTTTAGCGGGTTGCCAAGTGCAACCTTTATGCCAAGCTAGCGACATCAACCCATAGAGAATCTCTATATCTCCTATAGATAAAATCTATTTGAGGTCCTGGGACAAATAGTGCAAACACTTGGGCAAAATATCTCTTTGCATCCAGGAGGGCTTGCCAATGAACGTCACAAAAATCGCTGTTCTTACCACAATCGGAGCTATCATCAAGAAATATAAGGGTAATTGGAGTTTCGCGTCACAAAAGAGGATGTTGGAGCTCTTGAAACAGATTCACACTATCCCGATCAAGAGGCGACAGTTGTGCTATCACCTGGCAGACCTAAGGGCTGCTAGGCTCATCACCACGATCAAGCGTCATAGGCGCGACGAAAATGGACAAATATGCCTTATGTCATCGGCCACCGCCTTAACGGTCGGCGGTTGTGTGCTCTTGTTTCGGCTCGGAAATCGCTGGGCTCTAAAACAGCTTGAGTTCTTAAAATCCCGCTATGGGCAAGAGTCTACGCCAAGTCGTATAGCTGAAAAAAATCACAAACCTCCCGGTGCCCGTGAGATCGATCTGGGTACCGGCCGCTTTCAGGACCCTGGGTTTCGTGTCGGGATTGGTTTGCCCGCTTTTCCTCCGTGTAAGACCTGAGGCCCAGGGTCCCACCAGGTCCCTTTCTATAACCTGCTGAAATTATTCAGTCCCCACCGTAGTGCAATGCCTCTTGACATCCCCTTGTAATTCGTATGTAATTCAAATTGCATAATTGCAATTTGGCTTACATAACCCCAACAAAAGGAGGTACCACACTATGGCCGAAATCAAATCACTCTCCGCGATCCGCGAAAAGTGGCAGCGAGTTACCCCGGGCAGAACAGAGGACTACACTCTTGGTATCAAAAACCCCAGGCGCGACTGGGAACAAGAAACCCTCGCCGCTGAGGCAAATTGGAAAGCCGGTGTCGACAAGGCAGCCGCCAACAAACTCTTTCCAAAGGGCGTCAAGAAGGCCGGTACTTCCAAGTGGCAGGATAAAGCCTTGAAATTGGGACCCGGTCGCTTCTCGGAGGGTGTCTATCTCGCCGGTCCCGATTATGAGAAGGGATTCGCGCCCTATCGTGAGGCAATCTCCCGTGTCGATCTTGGCCCTAGGTTTCCACGACGCGACCCCAGAAACATCGAACGAGTCAGACGAATTGTTGAGGCCCTTATTCAGGAGAAAGTGGGCTCATAAAGGAGGTACGCTGTGCCCGGGATCTCGCTATTAAAACTATTCGCGCTTTTTGGAATCGTTTCGGCTTGGGCCGAGAAGGCCCTTGCAGACGGAAAGATCTCTTTGACCGAGGCTGCGGAACTCCCGGAACGTCTGGGCCCTCTCCTTGGAGTGCCTGTCGATGTCCAGATTCCCGGCCTTCCTAACCCTACAACCGAACTATCAGACGCCGAAGAACGCGGAGTGGTTCACCTTAACGATTTAGAGGAAAAACCACCCGGAGACCGGCCGCACTCAAGGCGCTCACCGACTGAAGTGTAAGTAAAGTCATAAAGGAGGACACACACTATGGGATACTGGCTCAGAGACAAAGTAAAGTCCTGGACTTCTCTCGCGCTTGACGACATCCAGAGGTGGGACCTGCCTAAAAGTGGCGTTGTCAGTGCTATACAGATTGAAGCCGACCTCAACAGACACGCTACCGATCGAACGGCCAACACTAAGGCCGCTCTATTAGAAGACGGTATGGACGCGATTGAAGTCATTGAGGGGGGCAGTAAGGTAATCAAATCCATTGATGGCGCCGTCTTGATGGGGCATAACCTCTTCGACTTTTTACAGATACCTTATTACCAACAAGCCGGCATGACGAATGATGGAAATATCGTCAATTTCTTCGTCAATTTTGGCCGGTACCCCCAAGACACGATTTATGGCCTGGATCTCGCCAAACACGAAGAATGCCAACTGGTCATTGACCACAACTTCGACGATACCGCCAAGACCGGATTCAAGGCCGATTCCGTCGCCTTTACCCTCTACATTTGGAGATACATCGGCGCTGAGGTCTCGCCGGTCGGATATTTCAAGACATCCGAAAAAGAGGCTTATACCCAGGGCACCACAAGTGGCGCCGAACACCGGCTCTTGCTTCCCACAAAAAACCCCATCCGGAGACTCCTGATCCGCTCTTATCTCACCAAGAAAACCCCTGAAGAGTGCATCACGGAACTCGAACTCCAAGTCAATGACGGTGAATACAAGCCTGTTTATCTGAAACCCTTCCCGGCCGATATTGCCTACTACGCACAAAAAGGTATTCGCTGTGCGGCCCGAGGAAGTGACGGCGTCTATGCAACCGCAACAGACGTTCATATCGAGACCAATCTCCCGCGCTGGCAAGAAGTCTCGGCCGTGTCTCGTTACGGCTATGGCACCCAGGCCAACGCGCTCCAGTTCACTCAGGAGGGCGGAGACCTTCAAGTCCATGTATCATCGGCTAGTTTCGAAGTTATGTGGACAGTCAAGGGCAGTGGTTACCAGTACATCACGCCTGTGTGCTTTGACATCCCTGACGAGGCCGGAAGTTACTTCCCGACTGCGGACCTGTCAAAGCTAGAGCTCGTCATCACCGAGAAAGGCCAGGCCAGCGCGAACAAGATCGTTCTCGATGAGCTCGTGACATATTAGTAAGCTGAGGGCATTACTTCTTTATGCCAAACATTAACCACCTTGACCGCCTCTATAGGCGGACCATCACAAGACTGGGCATAGACGGCCAGTTGGTTCGTCTAGGCCTTGATTCTGTTGACACCGGCGTCTTGCGCGTCCTCACACACGTAACCGTTGAGGATAAGACCAACGATTACGAGAAGCTCCGTATGGGGATCCGCCGGACCGGGCGTGACTACTACTTAGACGAGCTCACCGTGGTTCTTCAAAACGAGCTTGCCGTGTCTCGATCTGATATACTCTTGGGCGAGGGAGACGTTTTTTTTGCCGAGCTCACCGATGTTGCCGGAGGCGACGTGCTCATTATGAATTGTATCGGTTGGGAGCTGGATCTCAAATGACCGACATGGGGCGCCGGGCCGGACCCGGCGACATGAAGAAAGAAGACTACGACGTCAACGAGGACGGCGTAGTCGATGAAGTCATTGCCCACAAGGCCAGCCACCATAACGGCGGAAGTGATGAGGTCAATGTAGCCGGACTCTCCGGAGCCCTCGCCGATGAACAGCCCTCTTCGTGGGCCGGCGTCTCGGGCAAGCCCGCGACGTTCACCCCTGCAGCCCACAAGGCGTCTCATCAAATTGCCGGAGCTGACGAGGTCAGTGTAGCCGAACTCTCCGGGGCCCTCGCTGATGAACAGCTCTCTTCGTGGGCCGGCGTCTCGGGCAAGCCCGCGACATTCGCCCCGGCAGCCCATAAGGCTAGCCATGAAAATGGAGGTGCCGATGAAATAGACGCCACCGGCCTAGCTGGCACCGGAGGCGCAGGCCTGCTCGTAGACGGAGTCTCCGGCCGGACCTTGCGCGTTGGTTATTTTGGTATTCAGGACGGCACTAATCCCAACACCGTAAAATGTAGGGTGACAGACCGTTGGAACGGCCACACGATAGCTTATGTTGATAATATTGCCAAGAACGCGACAACCGGAGATTTTGCCCTCAGTTCGGCTGGCGTTGAGTTAACTATTCTGTCGACTGGATTATCTGGTACTCTCATAGCCGCGTGGGGTGCGTTTAGACACAATAAAACCAATGCCGGTATCCGGGTGTCGGTGCGAATGACCGGGAGTGGTATAATGATACACTTCACCGAAGCAAACGCAGGGACCGACCACGACATAACCGGTTCGATTCAAGCTGCTGAGACTGGAATAGATATCTTCTACATCACAGACGCATAGGTGAAGCTATGTTTTATGTTTTCCCATATAAGACCGTGGGCGCTGTTGCCGAGGACACTCCCACTCCGGTCTCTATGCCTATGACCCCTGGCATCATCCACCAGGTGGACGTGCTCTTTCAAGACGGCTGTAATCATGGGGTGTTTGTCAGTGTCTGGGACAAGAACTTTCAAATATGGCCGTCAAACCGTGACGAGAATCTAAGGGGTAATGCTACCGTAACCAGCTTCCGCGAGTTCTATGAACTCGCAGAAGGAAACACGGTCCTCACCGCGAAAATATGGGCAACTCTGGCCACTACTGACATTGAGGTCTGTATTCAAGTCGGTCTGCTGCCTAAAAAGATCATACAGCCATTATCCTTTGACCAACTCCTTGCGGCGGCCGCAGGGATATAATGAGCCCTGACAAGTCTCTGCCGTGTCAAAAGCGCCTCGATGCGGAGTGCTTCCGTGAAAACCCGGCTTGGGCCAAGCGGGCCCTTGCCTATCGTCTTTTACACCTACTCACCCCGAAGCAGCTCACGCGGCGACTCCCCCGAGGCCTGCGCCTCGCTCTTGTCGCTGCGGGCGTAGACGTGCCGGCCGGCCTGGCTCTACCAGATGGCACGGTCGTGGCCCCGGGCACGGTCCTGCCTTCCACTTGGTCTATGGGGGATCCAATACCTCCGGGTGTAATCATTACCACCGGAACTGTCTTTCCGGCCGGCTGGACCGTGGGCGATCCGGTACCCGAGGGTGTGACCCTAGAACCCGGCGCAACGTTTCCGGCCGGCTGGGCGCCTCCGGATCCGGTTCCGCCCGGCCTGATGCCGGCCATCCAGATCTCTCCGGAAACCGTGGCCACGGGAGCCGTGCCGCCGACCTACTTGGATCCAAACACGCCGGGCCCGATAAATCAGCCCGGCAGGTCCTCTCCTGTAGGTGAGGCCTGGTGGTTTCTGGATCCGTTCGACACTCTCGAAGCCAATGACTGGGCAAACCTGTGCTTGGCGCCGGGCACCGCGAGTATCGTCAATGGGACACTCAAGTTATACACCGCGATAAGTGACGGAGACGCTCGATATAGACGGCTTGTCACCGACACCTGGCCGGCCGCGTTCACCGTGGTCGCTCGCCTTGCCTTGCTCGCCCACTCGGCCTATGTCGGCATCCAGATCCGATGGGGAACCCATCAGATCCAATTTTACCTCCACTCAAACGGCCGTGTTTATCTTGAATGTGAAGCCGGCTGGGAAAACGCGCCTGTCCCGGGGGGACACGGCACCGCTCAGAAAACATATAAGATTGCAGTCACTAACTCCACCTGCTCTGTTTTAATAGACGACGTCGAATTCATCCCGGCTTGTCAAATGCCTACAACCGCCTTTCCTTCACAAATGTATCTTACCGTCTCAAACGACGGAACCGCAAATGATGTCCGTTATGAATACTTCGGGATTCTTGCGTAGTGCTTGAATATATCGAAAAGGCCGCCCCCATCCTTATTGCTTTACTGCTTTACTTCTTCAGGCTCGAAAAGAAGATAACTTCAATGGCGACCGATATAAACTGGATTAAAGGATTCTGCCTACAAAGTATAGTCAATCCACCCGCGGCCGTCAGCAACCCGGGGTCTTATGATCTACCCGCATAAGGTTGAAATGCACTGGGCAGGATTTCAGGACCTCGAACCCGCGGACCTGCCCGCTTGGACGGCAGGCCAGCCCTTGACCTGGACGATAGATACCGGCCAAGGCTCGCTTCTTCAGATTGGCTCAGACAGGGTAAGGTTCACCGGCCCTGAAGCGGGAAAAGGTGTCCCCGATCGTACGATCGTTCATTTGTACGCTGGTGAAGAACTTGTTGGTGAATGCACCATCGTGTTGGCCGCAGTGCCCGCGGCCTTTTGGGGTCCGCCGTCTGCGGACCTACCCTCAGAACCAGAGCCAGACCCGCCGCCCGAAGATCAAGACATCTTGGAGCCCGTTGACTGTGGTAAAGACCCGAGAAATCCCCGCGAACCACTCAAAATCTCACCAGTGCACGCCATGGTCAGTCCTCTCCAAAAGCTCTCTATTGTTGTTGTGGCGATTTGGGAAGTATGCGCCGATGGTTGTTACACTTGGAAAATCGCTTGGGGCGGAGGGATACTCCTTTGCAACTGCGGCCGCGAGTGTATCTACCAGGCGCCAAGAATGAATGAAAACTGTGAGGACAACGCACAGATTGACTTAATATTTGACCATAGGGTGATCGCCTCTTGTGAGATTGTAGTCAATACGTGGGGCCGCTCTGATGTCGCATACGCTATTTATCAGCAAGTCCACCACCACTGGGAATCGGGTATGTCCCGGATATCCGAGGTTGGGACGGGCACACTGCCCAAAGGTGTTAAGTTTGGGCTTTGGTATATAAGGGGATATGGTAAAACCTATGACTGTCAAGATCAGGTTGTCCGGGAGTTTCAGCACGTCAGTGTCTTGGTTACTTGCGGTTGGTCCGCATGGCAGCAGAAATGGCTAATACACGTTTATGACTATAAGGGCGTCCAGGGTGTTTATGAACAACTCGCCGACATACCACTCTGGATTATCCAGGGTCGCTACCCGGCCAGAGTTGAAGATCGAAGGACTAAGGTAATGAAAGCTGGTGGGTGTTGCCCCATGAGCCTTGAAGATGATCGTTTAATCCCTGACGAACAAAAGGCTTTTTTGGACGCATACCGGGAAGGCTCCTAATGCCAACATTTTTAGGGAGACCCTATGCACTCGAGTGGAGGGGTAATCCCCCGCACATGCTTGGAACGGATATACCTGTGTGGTACAGGTTTTTGGATACCTGGGGGCACCTTTTTGAAAAACTCTATTACGACTGCCTCTTAGGAGGGCCCCTGCTCACTCCGGAGCAGGAAAAGGACAAATACTGGCAGATGTGGAGGGCGACGTCATCAAAACGAGCCGACGCCATCGCAGAGCTCGAGAGCGAAGTCTGGATCATCGAGGTCTCGCAGCGCCCGGGCTTGCGTGCTGTCGGCCAACTTATGGTTTACCCGGCCCTTTGGACTGAAGATCCTAAGATCATGAAACCCGAAAAACCGATTCTTGTATGCGAACATATAGATACCGACCTAATCGCGTCCGGGGCCAAGTATGGAATTGCCACATACGCCATGCCAGCCGGCTAGCTCCTAGTGCTTGCAACCCGGTCCGTGACCTAATCCCCCCTCTGCCCCGATCGTCCATCTGGGACGCTCTGGGGACTCCGCCGCCCAGGCGCGAGCGAGGATCCTTCCGGACACGTTATTCACTCTCAAGAACCCGGTTTTTCTAACATGGCAGACTGGATGTCCTGGCTTCACATGCCAAAGTTCACTGACGATGAATTCTCTAAGCAGAAAGCCGACTACGTCGCCAAACACGGATACACCATCACAATACCCGGTCTCAGCGACATCATAAAGATCGCCGTGCCTAAACCTATGGACTCCGCGGAAAAACTCAACTGGAAGCGCAAGGACTGGGGTTTCTTCGCCCCGGTGAGGCTGGAAGAGATCCGTCGAGTGAAAGAAAAGAAGAAAGACCGCTACCTCGCTATGCTCGCCAGCCCAACACCGGCGATCGTTCAAAACTTCGGCTCTATTATGTGCTCTATGGATGATGCCCAAGACGCCGTAAGCACCCTGGCCTGTATCGGCTCCCTCGCTAGGACCGTCGCCCCAAAGATAGTAAGTAAGGCGCTCTTTGGCCCGGTCGGCGTCCTCTGGGTCGCGGCCGACCTCTTAAATATACTTATGGCCGCCCCTTACGGCTGTTTGACTCGCGGAGCGTCAAAGCGCACCGTGGAGGAACTGGTAGACAATACACCAAAGAAAAATAACGCATGGCTAAGACGGGCACCAAGAATCAAAAGGGCCTTGCCCCGAAAAGCAGACTGGATACAGGCCGCCCAAGTATCAACAAGCGTCTTCGGTTTTGGGATCTCGCTCGGCCCGATCGTCGGCCTTGCTCAAGACTTGCTAATCGGCTCCCTTAGACACAGGCTCGGCCAAACAGTCAAGGTCACGCTCCCCATGAAGGGTATCAAAAGGTTTGCCAGAACCGCCTATAGAGCGGTTAAGTCCCTGGCCTGTAATTTTGCCTATCCTTTCATGACCGAAGATGAAGATGTACTAACCTGGCTTTCTGCGGCAACCCTCTCATATCAACTTCTCCACGACGATATACAGGACTGGCACCCGCTCGACATGATCGAAGACCTCCAAGACCTAGAGCTCAAAGCACCGATACCAGAGGACCCTTTAACACTAGAGATCATCGAAGAGTCGGGAATACCGCTTGAAGAGGCCTGTGGGTGGCCACAGACAGGCAAGTTGTGGTCTCCTATCGAAGAAATAGCAGACACCACACAATGGGGGGCGACGGAAAACTTAGACCGGTTTGTGCTCGCAAATAAACACTCATTTACCGGCTATTGGGCGGCAGCAACCGCCCTCGAGACCTCGCGTTTTGCCCTCGCAACGCTGGAAAGTGAGGCAGAGGTACAACGTGACTACATACCATCAGCAAAGATGGCCACTAAGATGCTGGGGGCAGGGCTCACACCGGATCCCTCCGAGCCCCTTACAACCCTCCGCCGATTTGCCGGCTATATGCATGAGTGTGACAGGACTGGCTACAACCCCACCGTTAAGGAAATTCAATCCTACTGCGCCGGACCTGCAGCTATAAAGTTAAGAGAATACTCAAAAACGTAGTGACTCAAGCTTAACCACTCCACCAGCCTAGTTCAAAACAAAATTTAAAATACGTCAGGACCCACCAAAACCTCAACAAAAACATCAGTGGACTGTTAAAACCTATTTTGGGGAGACAAAGAGAAAAAAGTGTTATTCCCTCCGGGAATTCCAAATAGTCCGGGGCTCCTGACGTAGCCCCGGACTATTTGGAATTCCTTTCCGGAGGTATGGAAAGCTTGAATAAAACTTTTTTCTCTTTGTCTCCCCAAGATCTCCCCCAACCCCCCAGGGGGCAATCAACTAATCAGTTACCCGGCCCCAACACCTCCGGTCTCCACGCCGGGGGCGCGGTCCTTCTCAAGTTCAAGTTTGATCTTGTCTTCCGTAAACTCCTGTTTGATTATTTTCCAACCAAAACCGGTGATGAGATTACTCAGACGGTCTACCTCTAATCTGTCGCGGTCTAGTGGCATGTGCTTCACCCCCTTAATGCTGCTTTGATCTTGTCAACACAATCATTACAACCACGTAAAACGATGTCTTTGCCCAGCTCTACAGCGTTACTGCAAAAGTCACAAGCTATGAATGTTGGCTGTAACTCCATTGGAGACGCAAGGGGGTCCCTCCCCTCGATGTCGGCTTCCCTTGTGCGTGCGGCCTTCTTCCAATCCTGCGCCCACTGCCTCGCTACAGCTACCGTTACCCCGTGATCTATGGCGTGGCCTA
>SDBT01015017.1_pt1 | contig 12324 bp, 10 predicted proteins | sample 2277101 | NCBI WGS metagenome assembly SDBT01 (sample SAMN10404973, study PRJNA504765) | marine sediment metagenome | isolation source: marine sediment core GS10_PC15, 103 cmbsf | place: Arctic Ocean: Southern Knipovich Ridge | collected 2010
GGTTTCGGGACCGTTGGTTCCGGGCTGGTGAAGATACTGCAGAAGAACCGCTCGGTCATCGACGAACGGCTGGGCGTGAAAGTGCGCCTGAAGGCCATCGCGGACAAGGACCTGAGGAGCCGCCGCCCGGTGCGGGTGGACCGCAAGCTCCTCACGCGCGATGCCCGGGCCGTGCTGCGCGATCCCGGGATAGACATCATAGTGGAGCTGGTGGGGGGCTTCGAGCCCGCCCGCAGCTTCATCATGGAAGCCATCAGAAACGGCAAGCACGTCGTGACCGCTAACAAGGCGCTCCTGGCGAAGCACGGGCCCGAGATATTCGAGGCAGCGTCGCGGGCCGGGGTGGAGGTGGCGTTCGAGGCGGCGGTGGCCGGGGGCATACCAATCATCAAGGCGGTCCGGGAAAGTTTCGCGGCCAACCGCATCCGCTGCATCTACGGGATCATAAACGGCACGGCAAACTACATACTCACCCGCATGACCGAAGAGGGACTGGACTTTGGAAAGGCGCTGGCCGAGGCCCAGGCCCTGGGTGTCGCCGAAAGCGATCCGAGCATGGACGTGGGCGGGCATGACGCTGCTCACAAGCTCGCGATCCTCGCGTCCCTGGGATTCGGGGGGAGTGTGCGCCTCGCGGACGTCTACACGGAGGGGATAACCGGGGTGCGTCCCGAGGACATCCGTTATGCCCGGGAGTTCGGTTACAGGATCAAGCTCTTGGCGATCGCCAAGGAGTCGGGAGGAGAACTCGAGACCAGGGTGCATCCGACGCTTATCCCGGAGGCGCACCTGCTGGCATCCGTCGGGGGTGTGTTCAACGCCTGCTATGTCCGGGGCGACGCGGTCGGGGAGACGATGTTTTACGGGCAGGGAGCAGGGATGATGCCCACGGGCAGTGCGGTGGCGGCAGACGTGATGGACCTGGTGAGGAAGATGCGCGACGGACGTGTCTCTCCTCCCCCGGGTTGGATGAGCCCGGGTAGGAGGCCGAAGCTGCGACCGATGTCCAGGGTCGAGTGCCCTTATTACTTCCGGTTCACCGTCATAGACCGCCCCGGTGTGCTCGCGGCCATCTCCAGCATACTCGGCAGGCATTCCATAAGCATTGCGTCGATGATCCAGCAGGGGAGGCGGGTAGGCAAGGGCGTCTCGATAGTGATGCTGGCTCATGAGGCGAAGGAGAAGGACGTGCGCGCGGCCCTGCGGCAGATAGACCGGCTGAAGGTCGTGGCCGCGAAGAGCGTGCTGATACGGGTGGAGGCGGGCTGAAGCGATGAGCGGTCCCTGGCGAGGGCTCATAGACCGTTACGGTGAACTGCTGCCCGTCACAGGTGCGACCCCGGTCGTCACCCTCAACGAGGGCTGGACGCCGCTCATCCCGGCCCCGAAGATCGCGAAGAAGGCCGGGGTGGATGTCGAGCTGTACCTCAAGTACGAAGGGGCGAATCCCACGGGCTCTTTCAAGGACCGCGGGATGACACTGGCCGTCTCGAAGGCATGCGAGGACGGCGCCCGCGCGCTGATGTGCGCTTCGACGGGAAACACCTCCGCCTCGGCTGCGGCGTACGCGGCAAGGGCGGGCATCGACTGTTTCGTGCTCATCCCCAGCGGCATGATAGCCCTCGGGAAGCTTTCCCAGGCTCTCGTCCACGGGGCGAAGGTCATCGCGGTGCGCGGGAACTTCGACAAGGCGCTGGAGCTGGCCATCGGGATAACCGGCGACCACGCGATCGTCCTTGTCAACTCGCTGAACCCGCACCGGATAGAGGGGCAGAAGACAGGCGCGTTTGAGATATGCGATCAGCTCGAGGGCAGGGCGCCGGACGTGCAGGTGATGCCCGTCGGCAATGCGGGGAACATAACGGCCTACTGGGCCGGCTACAAGCAGTACAGGAACCTCGGCCGCGTAGGGAGTGCTCCGAGGATGATGGGGTTCCAGGCGGAGGGCGCGGCGCCCATCGTCAGGAAGCATGTCGTCGAGAGGCCGGAGACGATAGCCACCGCGATCCGGATAGGAAATCCGGCCAGCTGGAAGCGGGCGGAGGCAGCCGCCGCGGAGTCCGGCGGACGAATAGACATGGTGAGCGACAAGGAGATCATATCGGCTTACAGGCTGCTGGCGAGCGGCGAGGGTGTGTTTGCCGAGCCGGCTTCAGCCGCGTCGGTCGCCGGGTTTCTCAAGCTCGCGGCCCGCGGAGAGTTCACACGGGGAGACACGGTGGTCTGCATCCTGACGGGTGCGGGCCTCAAGGATCCCGACTGCGCGATCAATGTGGCCGGGAAGCCTGTTGAGGTGCCCGCGGAGCGGGGACCGGTGCTGGAGGCGATGGGGTATGAGTGATCTGAAGTATATAGTGCTGGTCGCCGACGGGATGGCGGACCGGCCGCTGGAGGAGCTCGGCGGGAGGACCCCGCTGGAGGTCGCACGCACGCCCGCGATGGACGGGCTGGCCGCCCGGGGCACGGTGGGCACGGTCCACACGGTCGGGCGTGGTCTTCCGGCCTCAAGCGACGTGGCGATGCTGTGCCTTCTGGGCTACGACCCGCAGGTGCACTATCCGGGCCGGGGTCCTTTCGAGGCGGCGAGCATGGGGGTGGATCTTGCGGAGGGCGAGCTTGCGTTCCGGTGCAATCTCATAAGCGCGGCTAACGGGATGCTTGCGGACTACAGCGCCGGCCATATCTCCACCAAGGAGGCATCCATACTCATAGAGTCTCTCAATGAGAAGCTCGGCCGGCAGGGCGTCCGCTTCTTTCCCGGCGTCAGCTACCGGCACATCGCCGTTCTCGCAAAGCCCGAGCTCGCGGGCGTGAAGTGCGAAGCGCCCCACGACATCACGGGCCAGCCCCTTGAGCAGCATCTTCCGAGAGGGCAGGGCCGAGAGTTCCTGTGCTCGCTGATGAAGGAGTCGGTCGAGCTGCTCGAGGGACACGAGGTAAACTCCATCCGCCGCGATCTTGGAGAGAACCCTGCCAACATGATATGGCTGTGGGGTCAGGGGGCGATGCCCGATATACCGTCTTTCGAGGAGCGTTTCGGCATCCGGGGGGCCGTGATCTCTGCCGTGGACGTGGTCAAGGGGATAGGGACTGTCCTGGGCCTGGAAGCGGTCGATGTCCCGGGAGCGACCGGGTACTTCGATACCGACTACGATGCGAAGATGCGCCATGGCATCAGCGCACTGGAGAACGCGCAGTTCGTCCTCATACATCTGGAAGCGACGGATGAAGCGGGGCACATGGGCGATGAGAGGAAGAAGATCCAGGCGATCGAGGAGTTCGATTCCAAGATCGTAGCGCCGGTCGTGAAGCACTTCGAGCCGCTGGACGACTGCCGGTTCCTGGTGCTGCCCGACCATGCCACGCCGATCTCGGTGAGGACCCATACCAGGGAACCGGTACCGTTCTTGATGGCGGGCTGCGGCATAGAGACTGATGAAGTGCTTGCCTTCAGCGAGCGCTTGGCCCTGGAAGGTTCGCTGCACCTGCGCCGCGGACACGAGTTGATGCCGCAGTTTCTCCAGACGGGCACCGGCTGATCCGGGGGAGCCGGACCTCGATCCTCTCGCCGCGGGCAGAGTCATGTCCCGGGTGTACGCCCTGGAGGCGTCCCCTCTTGCAGCGTTCAAGCGAGGCAGGGAAGTGAACGAGGCATACTACACGAGATTGATGGAGAAGCAGCGCGGCGGAAGAGACCTTTTCGGCAGGCCCATGACCCTGGCCGAGAAGATCCTCTTCGCGCACTTCCACGCCGTCCCGGGGAAGGCGCCCGAGAGGGGGAAGGACTACACCGCTGTCGATCCCGACAGGGTGGCCATGCAGGATGCCACGGCGCAGATGGCCATGCTCCAGTTCATGCTGGCCGGCCGCGAGGCGTCCGCGGTCCCGGTATCGGTGCATTGCGATCACCTCGTGAAGGCCTGTTGCGGCGCGAGAGCGGACCTTCTCGCCGCCCTGCAGGAGAACGGCGAGGTGTACGAGTTCCTGGCGACTGCTGCCAAGAAGTACGGCATGGACTTCTGGAAGCCCGGGGCGGGCATCATCCACCAGATCGTGCTGGAGGAGTACGCGTTCCCGGGCGGCTTGATGATAGGCACCGACAGCCATACTCCCAATGCGGGCGGGCTCGGCATGATGGCGGTCGGCGTGGGAGGAGCGGACGCCGTCGACGTGATGGCCGGGGCGGCCTGGGAGTTGGGGTGGCCGCGGATGATCGGCGTCCGGCTGAGTGGGCGTCTTTCCGGATGGACGAGCCCGAAGGATGTCATCCTCGAGCTTGCCGGCATACTCTCCGTGAAGGGCGCCACGGGGTGCGTGATAGAGTACTTCGGCGAAGGCGCCGCGACACTCTCGGCGACAGGCAAGGCCACCATCTGCAACATGGGCGCGGAAGTCGGTGCGACGTGCTCTCTCTTCCCCTACGACGACAAGATGTCGCAGTTCCTGCGCGCGACCGGAAGGCAGGAGACCGCCGGATCGGCGGACCGGGCAGCCGGTGCCCTGGGGGCAGATGAAGCCGTCCTGGAAGACCCCGGGGACTTCTTTGATCGCGTCATAGAGATGGACCTTTCCCGGCTGGAGCCTCACCTCAACGGCCCTCACAGCCCGGGTGCGGCGCGACCGATATCAGCATTGAAACAGGCGGTGCGGGAGGAGGGCTTCCCCGACAGGGTCAGTGCTGCCCTGATAGGGAGCTGCACCGGTGCGAGTTATGAGGACATGGACCGGGCAGCGTCGGTTGCGAGGCAGGCGGCGGAAAAAGGTTTGCGGGCCCGCGCTGGTTTCTATATCTCGCCGGGTTCGGAACGGGTCAGGGCTACGCTGGAGCGGGACGGCCAGCTGGCCGCACTCGAGGCGGTGGGCGGGGTGCTTCTCGCCAGCGCGTGCGGGCCGTGCATAGGGATGTGGGAGAGGACGGGAGATGGGGCGGGCGAGCGCAGTACGATAGTGACGTCCTACAACAGGAACTTTCCCGGACGCAACGACGGCAACCGCGAGACCCTTGCCTTTGTTGCCAGCACGGAGCTTGTGACCGCGCTTGCGCTCTCCGGAAGCCTTTCCTTTGATCCCTCGCGCGACGAGCTTGCCGGCGGGGGGGGAGAACGCATCAGGCTTACTCCCCCTGCGCGGAAGGAGCTCCCCGGGAGCTTTGCATCCTGCGAACCGGGTCTTTCCCGCGGTGAGCCGGACGCCTCGGTCGATGTCGTGATAAGAGAGGGAAGTGAGCGGATACAGCGCCTGGAGCGTTTCCCGGCATGGGACGGGAAAGACGTGGAAGGGGCGCCGGTCCTTGTCAAGGTGCAGGGCCCGTGCACGACGGACCAGATCTCGCCTGCCGGGAAGTGGCTGCGTTACAGGGGACACCTTGACAACATCTCGCGGAACCTGTTTGCGGGTGCCCGGAATGCCTTCACCGGCGAGGTCGGGACAGCGAGGGACGTCTTCACCGGCAGGACCGCGGAAGTACACGAGGTGGCCCGTGCGTACAAGGCCCGCGGCGTGGGATGGGTGGCCGTGGGCGACGAGAACTACGGGGAAGGCTCGAGCCGGGAACATGCAGCTATGGAGCCGCGCTGGCTGGGCTGCCGCGCGGTCATCGCGAAGAGCTTCGCGCGGATACACGAGACCAATCTGAAGCGCCAGGGCATTCTCGCGCTCACTTTTGCCGACCCGGGCGACTGCGAGCGTATCCGGGAAGGGGACCGTTTGACCATAAGCCTGGGTGGGTTTGCTCCCGGCAGGCCGTTGCATGCGGTCGCCGGGCATGAGGGCGGGACAAGCGAGGAGTTCACGCTGAGGCACAGTTACAGCGAGTTGCAGACGCAATGGTTCAGGGCGGGTGCGGCGCTGAATGCCGAAGCGGTATCTCCCGAGGGGTAAGCGGATGTCAGAGAAGATCCATGTGAGATCCAGAATAGTCGAGATGGACGGCGACGAGATGACGCGCGTGATGTGGGCGCTGGTGAAGGAGAAGCTCCTTCTGCCGTACCTGGAGATGGACACCGAGTACTACGACCTTGGGCTACAGCACAGGGATGAGACCGGAGACCGCGTGACCGTGGACGCGGCGCTGGCCATAAAGAAACACGGGGTGGGAGTCAAGTGCGCCACCATCACCCCTGACGCCGGCCGCGTTGGAGAGTACAAGCTCAAGAAGCAGTGGAAGAGCCCCAACGGCACCATCCGGGCTATCCTCGATGGTACCGTGTTCCGGACTCCGATCATGGTGAAGAACGTGCCGCCCGTGGTGAAGAACTGGAAGAAGCCGATCACCATCGGCAGGCATGCCTACGGGGATGTCTACAAGAACCGCGAGATGTCGGTCGAAGGCCCCGGAAAGGCGGAGCTTGTGTTCACGCCTGCCGGTGGCGGCAAGCAGACGAGGGGACTGGTGCACGAGTTCGAAGGTCCCGGGGTGCTGCAGGGAGTGCACAACACGGACGCGTCGATCCGCAGCTTCGCCCGGTCCTGCTTCATCCACGGGTGGGAGAAGAAGAAGGATGTCTGGTTCGGCGCCAAGGACACCATCTCGAAGACTTACGACGCGAGGTTCAAGGAGGTGTTCGAGGAGGAGTACCGGGAGCACTGGAAAGCCAGGTTCGAGGAGGCGGGGTTGGAATACTTCTTCACTCTCATCGACGACCTCGTCGCACGGGTGCTGAGGTCCGAGGGAGGGTTCCTCTGGGCCTGCAAGAACTACGACGGGGACGTGATGAGCGACATGCTCGGCGCGGCCTACGGCAGCCTGGCCATGATAACGTCCGTGCTGGTGTCCCCGGAGGGATGCCATGAATACGAAGCTTCGCACGGGACTGTCCAGCGGCACTACTACAAGCACCTGAAGGGCGAGGAGACGTCGACCAATTCCATGGCGCTGATCTTCGCCTGGACCGGGGCGCTGAAGAAACGCGGGGAACTGGACGGGACGCCCGGGGTGGTCGATTTCTGCGAGAGGCTGGAGCGGGCCGCTGTCGGCACGATCGAATCGGGTGTGATGACGGGGGACCTTGTCCGCGTGGCTGCGCCGGAGCCCGCGGCGAAGCAGGTCAACACGGTGCAGTTTGTCGACGCTGTGAGAGACGCCTTGGAGAACGGCTCCTGACACCGGAAGATGCCGCGCAGCTGCTTCTTCCTGGCGGTCCGGATGGCCCCCCGCCGGTGCGTTTTCGGCAGCGACCTTTTTTTGCCTTGCAAGGGGGGGTGTTCTCCCCTTATATAGTAGGGAACATCGGCCGGGTAATGGGCAACGGATGTTGCCCTACCGGAGCCCGGGAAGGGGAAACGCGATGTCCACGATGACCATAGGCGAGGCGATGGACCGTGTGAAAGACTTCGAGCGAAGGCTCGAAGCGCTTTACGCTCACCTGCGAGACAACGCGTCTCGTGACGGGGTGCGGCTGCTGACGTACTACCTGGTGAGGCACAGGCAGCATCTTCCCGAGGCGCTGAAGTCATTCTCGCAGGAGCAGATAGGGCATATCTGGAAGATCCCGTTGAAATACGAGGACACAGAGTTCGCGCCGAAGAAGTGCTTCGAAAAGAAGGATGTGTCAGAGGCCGTGACGGGTGAGGAGTTCCTTACCATTGCAATTGAACTGGTTGAGAACCTGATCGGTTTCTACCGTTGGATGGTACAGCAGCCGGTCGGCCACGAGGCGGAGTCCCTGTTCCAATCGTTGCTGAAGATAGAAGAGACGCACGTGGTGGAACTGAAGAAGATGAAGGCGATGAACTACTTCTGATATGGCTGGAACGGATGACATGAAACTGAGAGGCGGTTACAACGTATATATCGAGGGGAAGCCTTCCCCGGAAGTGAGCGTTCTTCCGGAGCCGGGAGTCCTCTACCTTCCGCTCCAGTCTGCCAGGTTTGATTTCTCGGAGGTCCGTGTAAAAGAAGGTCAGAGGGTGCATCCCGGAGAGGCCCTGGCGGTGGATCCCGGGAACTGTGCCGTGCCGCTTCTGGCTCCGAGGGCGGGCACGGTCGCGCTGGGGGAGGCGGAGGGGCACCTGACCCTGAAGGAAGTGACGAAGGAGGATGAGCAGACGTACCATCCTGGTGAAGAACTGGAGCATGTCCCCAGGGAGCGGCGATCCGTGGGCATCACGCGCTACAAGCTGCTTTCGCTGGGCGCGTGGCAGTTCTTCCAGGATGCTTTCACCGGCGCGGCGCCAGAGCCCCTGGCGACACCACAGGCAATAATAGTGTCAACGGTGGCTTTTGAGCCGTTCCTGGCCACCAGCGAAGCGCAGATCGCCAGGAGGGTGACGAGTTTTACCCGGGGGGTGGAGCACCTGCAGTCGCTTCTCGAGTACCAGCCGATATACATGGTCCTGTCCGACGCAGGCTCGGAACCTGCGCGCAAGGTGCGCGAGATCCTGCGTGGCTATGCGTGGGCCAGGGTCATCGAGGTCCCGCGGAGGTACCCGTTCGGCGATTACACTGTTATTGCCCGCTCTCTCGGGCTGAAGCCCGGCATTGCCGAGCCGGTGTGGGCGCTGGATACGGCCGGTGTCCTGGCGGTGGACCGGGCGCTGACCATGTCGCTGCCTTCGACCGTGAGGATAGTCTCCCTGGGCGGACCGGGCGTGAGCCGTCCGAGGCATCTGAAGGCGATGCCCGGGTACCCGCTGTGTTCGATACTCGAACGTGAGCTCTCCTCTAAGTCCTGCAGGGTGATAAGCGGCGGGCTGCTTACAGGCCGGGAGATACCGGACGGGCAGCTCGGGCTGGACGCCGAGTGCCGGGGGCTTACCGTTATGCCCGGTATGGAAGAAAGGGAGTTCCTCGCGTTCACGCGGCCCGGCTTCGACCGGCGTTCGTACAGCAATTGCTTCATGAGCGTGTTGAAGAAGACGTTTCCGGAGCGGCTGACCACATCGCTCCGCGGGGAGACGAGGCCGTGCATCGCGTGCGGTTTCTGCGAGGAGGTGTGCCCCGCGGGCATCATGCCGTACCTGATCCACAGGTATCTCTACCAGGATGAGCTCGAGGAAGTGGAGAGAGTGCGGGTGGACCTGTGTGTCGGGTGCGGGCTGTGCTCTTACGTCTGCCCCTCGAAGATAGAGCTTGCGGGGGAGTTTGCCGATGCCCGGGAGAGGATACGGCAGGAACTGCATGTTGAAGTTGAAGCGGAAGGGACCGGCTGATGAAGTGGCTTCTTGATGTTCTTGACCGCCTTCGCCCCGTTTTCGGGGAGGGAGGGCGACTGCGGGCGCTGAAGCCTGTCTTCGACGCGGCGGACGGGTTGTTCTTCCTCGCTCCCGAGAAGACGAGACGCGCTCCGCATGCCCGGGACCCGCTGGACATCAAGCGATACATGACGGCAGTGCTGATAGCCATCCTCCCCTGCATGGCGGCCGGGGTGTACTTCTTCGGGCTGCGGGTCCTCGCGATGATCGCGGTGTCATACGCCGTCGGCGGTGCGATAGAAGTGCTTTTTTCCGTTGTGCGGAAGGAAGAACTGAACGAGGGTTTCCTGGTGACGGGGCTCATCTTTCCGCTGGTGCTCCCGCCGGGGCTGCCGCTGTGGATGGTGGCGGTCGGGATGGCGTTCGGCGTGGTGGTGGGCAAGGAGCTGTTCGGCGGCACGGGGCGGAACCTCTTCAACCCAGCCCTGGTCGGACGGTGCTTCCTTGCACTGGGGTACCCTGCGGCAATGTCGTCGAGCTGGATCACGCCGGGGGCGTGGCCCCTGGGCCGGCTCACGCAGTACGCGGGGGCTGCCGCGGACGCTGTCAGTTCGGCCACGCCGCTGGTGGAAGCGAAGCAGGGCGTGCTGGTTGACATCTCCGCGCTTCTCGCGGGGAACGTCTTGGGAAGCGTGGGGGAGACCTCGGCTATCCTCATCCTTCTTGGCGGGCTGTTCCTCGTTGCGACCCGGGTCGCGAACTGGCGGACTGTGGCCGGGGCCCTGGGTAGCTTCGTCGTTCTGGGCGCGCTGATGCACGTGGTGCGGCCGCAGGCGTTCGGCCCGGTCGTCTGGCATGTCTTTGCCGGGGGCCTGCTCTTTGGTTCCTTCTTCATGGCGACCGATCCGGTGACGAGCCCCATCACGAACGGGGGCAAGTGGACATACGGCATCATAATCGGGTGTGCAACGCTTCTTATAAGGAATCTCACAGGTTACGTGGAAGGCGTCATGTTCGCAATCCTGCTCGGCAATATCGCTGCGCCACTTCTGGACGAGGTGTCTTTCCGGATAAGGATAGGGAGACTGCAACGTGCGGGATAAGCTCTACACCCTGTTATACGCGGCGGTCCTCGGGACGGTATGCGCGCTGCTCCTGACCGGGGCCGGGCGGTTCACAGAGCCTTACCGGGAGGCCAACGCAAAGGCGGAAGAGGTGCGCAATATACTTGCCGTCCTGGAAGTGCCTTTCGAGCCCACCGCCCCGTCCGGCGAGCTGCTGGAGATCTTCGAGCGGGCGGTGCGCAGCGAGACCATGGGGGCCGTCACGGCGTACGTCTTTGCAGGCGAAGAAGGGGGCGGAGCGGTCGAGGCCGTGGCTGTGCCCTTTTCCGGGCAGGGGGTCTGGGGGCCCATCAAGGGCCTGCTGGCGCTGGAGCCCGACATGAGGACCATAAAGGGAGTGACTTTCTATGAGCAGGAGGAGACGCCGGGGCTGGGTGGCGAGATAGCCTCCGAATCGTTCCGCAGCCAGTTCAGGGGGAAAACGGTCCATGACGCCGCCGGCAATCCCGGCATCCGCATCGTGCGGGGCACGAGCGGCGGCGCTCAGAACGAGGTGGACGGCATAAGCGGTGCGTCCATGACCTGCAGGAAGGTGGAGGAGATGCTCAACAGCGTGATAGGGACAATAATGCAGGAGAGCGGCAGCGATGGCTAACGGCCCGGTAGCGACAGGTAGCGGCCCGGCAGCGACAGGTGCCGGCTCGGTAGCGACAGGTGCCGGCTCGGCAGCGGGCGGAGGGTGCGGGGGCGGCGTGTGTTCTCCCTGCGGCGGTAAGGGCAAGCAGACGCTGAAGGAGGGAGCCTTCGGCAACAATCCCATCTGCATGCAGATACTCGGGATCTGCTCGGCGCTGGCGGTCACGAATCGCCTGGAGAACGCGCTGGTGATGGGCGGCGCCCTGGTGTTCGTGACGACGATGTCAAACTTGCTGGTGTCGCTCTTGCGGAAGGCGACGCCGCGGCGCATACGGATGATAGCGGAGATGGCCATAATCGCCACTTTCGTCATACTGTTCGACCTTTTTCTGAAGGCGTTCTGCTTTCCGATGTCCCAGCAGCTTGGGCCCTATGTCGGGCTGATAATCACGAACTGCATCGTCATGGGCCGCGCCGAGGCCTTCGCCCTGCAAAACCCGCCCCTGCTGTCAGCCGTGGACGGGCTTGCCAACGGGCTCGGCTACGCGGCGGTGCTGGCGGTGATAGCCATTTTCAGGGAAGTCATCGGGAGCGGGCAGCTGCAGATACTGGGGCTGACCGTGCATGCGGGTGACTGGTATACGCCGAACCAGGTGATGATACTCGCACCGGGGGCTTTCCTCGCGCTGGGGTTCCTGACCGCGGTCTATAACGCGCTGAAGAAGCCGGATCCCGAGGAGAAGAGACCGTGAGCGACACTTCGGCTCTGGTCATCATAGTAGCAGCCATCTTCACCAACAATATCCTGCTTACGAACTTCCTCGGGATGTGCTCGTTCCTGGCATGCTCCCGCCAGGTCGACACCGCAGCCGGCCTCGGGGTGGCTGTCATCTTCGTGATGACCTGTACCACGACGCTCAACTACCTCATCTACCACGGTATCCTCGTGAAGGGGGCTGCGCTTTGCCAGGCGGACCTGACCTTCCTGACTTTGATCATCTTCATCGTGGTCATCGCCTCGTTCGTCCAGTTCGTCGAGATGTTCATCGAGCGTTTCAGCCCCAAGCTCTACTATGCGCTCGGGATATTCCTGCCGCTGATAACGGTCAACTGCGCGATACTGGGCGCGGCGCTGTTCATGATTATTCGGAAGTACTCGTTGGTCCAGTCGGCCGGTTTCGGGTTTGGCGCGGGGGTGGGCTGGGCCCTGGCCATAATCCTGATGGCGGGACTCAGGCAGAAGATGGGTTACAGCAACGTGCCGCGGGCGTTCGAGGGCGTGGCCATCACCATGATAATAACCGGGGTGATGGCGATGGCGTTCATGGGGTTCGCGGGGATGGTGAGCATCCAGTAGAGAGAATCACACGGAGATGGGTATGCTCCTTAGTGTAGCCGTGCTTGGAGGACTTTTCATCGTGCTGGCTGCGGGACTGCTCGTGGCAGAGCGGTTCCTTGTCAACTACGGCATCACGCAGATGGACGTCAATTC
>SDBT01015018.1_pt1 | contig 12324 bp, 10 predicted proteins | sample 2277101 | NCBI WGS metagenome assembly SDBT01 (sample SAMN10404973, study PRJNA504765) | marine sediment metagenome | isolation source: marine sediment core GS10_PC15, 103 cmbsf | place: Arctic Ocean: Southern Knipovich Ridge | collected 2010
GAATCGAGGTTCGCCAGGACCCACTTGACCTTCCGCTGAATCATCTCCAGGAAGGGGAATCCATCCATGCGCCCGAAGCTGCCGGTGGCGGCGATGGGCAGCACGGCCTCGGCGATCATCGCTTCGCACATCAGCCAGGGCAGCACCTCCATCTCGGCCTTGGAGATTACGTTGACCGAGTCGAACCCGCGAAGGAAGCGGCGCAGGCGGGTCTCGTCGAGGTGCTCGGGCCACTTGGAGGGGTCGTCCGATCCGCCGAGGATGGAGAACTGCAGCGCCCCGTTGGCCAGGTCGATGATGCGCTGCTGGAGGCGTGCGGCGTCGTAGTCGATGACGGCCACCACCAGCCGATCGCGGAAGAGCATGTTGCCCGGGTGCCAGTCGCCGTGGACGATCTGGAGGGGCCAGTCGCCCATGCCGGCTGCGTTGGTCTTCTCGGCGCAGCTGCGGTAGGTCTCTTCGAGATAGGAGACGGTGTCGGTGAGGACGTCGGACGCGGGGCGGCCCTCCAGCGGCAGCGAGCCGACCGTGTTGCGGGCGGCTTCGGCCACGGCCTTGGCGTTGTGGTAGCTGCCCCGCGGCGGGGAGTAGTCGCTGTGGAAGTCCGCCAGCAGCTTCACGTACAAGCCCTGAATCCGCCCGGCGTCATACGTGGCGTCGAGCGAGCCGTCGTAGCTGCCCCCGTCCATGAACTCGAACATCTCGTAGATGCGCTTCTTGAGCACCAGCATGGAATTGTTGTCCGCACGGGTGCCGATCAGGTGGGGCAGCGGGAAGTTCTGTCCGGCCAGGTGGAGCTGGACATGGTGGGTGAAGGCGACCTTGTTGAGATCGTCCTTGCCACGCGCGCGCCGCTTGAAGAGGAACTTGCCGCGTTTGGAGGAAATCACCAGCTTGGGCGCCCGGCGGGACCCACGCGGGAACTCGCGAATCGAAGTGATGACCCTGAGGTCGTAGTGGCTCAGGCAGATCGCCATCTCTGCGGCGCCGAATCTCTCACGCTCCATGGCCATCCAATTCCGTCCACTATAGGCGCTTCAGCACGGGCCGAATCTTAACCTCGCGGGACGGCCTGTCAAAAAGATTTCGTCCGGCGGCTGACTTGGGGGGATAATCCCATCGGGTCCGGGGGCCTCCGGATGTCGGTCCGGTTGCCGCCTGCGGGCCCGTTGACCGGGACGCGGGAGAGCCCATGCGAATTGTCGTAACGGCCGACCTTCACTACGACGCCGCTCGCAGCCGCGAACCGGCACAGGAGATCGCGCGCGATATCTGCCGTGCCGGCGGCGACGCGCTGGTCGTCCTCGGCGACGCCGCCAGCGCCGCCCACGAGCCGCTGCGGGAGTGCCTGGGCCTGTTCGCCGATTTCACCGGCCGGAAGTTCCTCGTGCCGGGCAACCATTGTCTGTGGTGCCTGCCGGGGGAAGACTCCATCGAACGCTACGAGCGGATCGTTCCGGCCATTGCCGCCGAGGCGGACTTTGCCGTGCTGGACCATGCCCCCGCCGTCCTGGCCGGCGTCGGGCTGGTCGGGTCGATCGGCTGGTACGACTACTCCTACCGCGACGAGAAGCTCGACATCCCGCTGGAGTTCTACCGGGCGAAGGTTTCCCCCGGGGCGGCCGAGCGGATCATCCAGCACAAGCCGCTGGCGGATCGTTACCGCAGCCGGCTCGGCGAGGCCCACTTCGAGATCACCGCCCATTGGAAGGACGGCGTGCACGTTCGGATGGACATGTCCGACGAGCAGTTTCTGGAGTACCTGACGGATCGGCTGTCGCGGCAGTTGGCCCGGCTGGACGCCGACCCGACGGCGCGGCAGGTCGTGGCATTCACGCATCACCTGCCGTTCCGCCAGCTCGTTCCGCCGGACCGCCCGCCGCAGTTCGCCTTCGCGGCGGCCTTCATGGGGTCCGACAAGCTCGGCGCGGCCCTGCTGGCGTGCGGCAAGCTCACCCACGTGTACTGCGGGCACTCCCACTGGCCGGGAACCTGCACCGTCGGCCGCGTCCAGGTCGTCAACGTCGGCAGCACGTACGTCAAGAAACGCTTCGAAGTGCTCGAACTGTAACCCGCCGGCCCGCTCGCGGCCGTCACTTGCCCTGCGTCTCGGCGGCGATCTCCTGGTGGGCGGCCGAGAGCTTCTGCATGAAGGCCTCCAGGTCGCCCTCGACGAACATCAGGTACGTGCGGGTCCAGCGGGTGGACTTGGCGGGCACTTCGCCCAGGTACGGGTCGGCGTGGAAGCAGGGCTCGTAGTAGTTGTAGAAGGTGTTCTTGGCCGAGGGACTGTAGATCACGAGGGCTTGGCGCCTGGCCTGGTCGGCCTTGGCGATGGCGGGGATGTCGACCTTCCGCGCCAGATCGAAGACCGCGCTCTTGCCTTCGGTCAGCCGGATTCGACCCTTGGCCGGGCCCTGGCCGACCCTCGCCCAGAAGAAGCAGGAACGCTTGAAGCGCACGCCGTCGGCCTCGCGTTCGTTGGCTATGAACGAGAGGTCCTGCCCGGCAGCGTCCCAGGTAATCAGTTTGCCGTCGCCGAGCATCCAGGAACTCGTCGGCATCCGCTCGGCGAGAACCGGCTCGAGGACGCCTTTGACGCACATCTGCGCCCAACTATGGCGGATCGGCTTGTCGCCGTCGTTGGTCAGGCCCCAGGCGATCTCGATCATGCGGTCGGAGGCGACGATGCGGAAGTGGATCGTCAGGCCGTCGGCAAGCTTGTTGTCGAGGGCCAGGCCGCCGGGGATTTCGCGCCAGGCGGGCAACTCCGCCGACCGGTAGCGGACGCCACCGAGCTTTGCGGCGATCTTCAGCGGCCGGCCTGAGAAGAGGAAGCCCCTCCGCTTGTCGCCAGGCGCTCGGCCATGGACATATTCGGGCACCTCGAACTTGATCCGGCCTTCCTTCCCCCAGGGCGTGGTCGAGTAGAGCATCGGGACGTGACGGTTCCATCGCTCGATCTTGAACGTCACCGTCGGCGTGAACGCGGCCAATTCGTTCGCCGGTCCGCTGACGAGTGCGGCCAGTCGCTGCTGGGCCGTCGGCTCGGCGCAGCCGGCGATCAGCGAGGCGGCGGCGACGGCGCAGAGGAGAATCCTCGTTCGCAGCACGGTGGTCCTCCTGCTAGTTCCTGGCTTCCTTCGCGGCCTTGATCTTCTTGTGAGCGGCCGAGAGCTTCTGCATGAAGGCCTCCAGGTCGCCCTCCACGAACATCAGGTACGTGCGGGTCCAGCGGGTGGACTTGGCAGGCACTTCGCCCAGGTACGGGTCGGCGTGGTAGCAGGGCTGGAGGACGTTGTAGAAGGTCCGCACGGCCGTGGGGCTATACACGACGACGGCGCGCTTCTTGTCGGCGTCGGCCTTGGCCAGGGCGGGCAGGTCCACCTTTCGGCCGAGTCGGAACTGGGGGTACTTCGAGTCCAGCCGCGTCCGCCCGGTGATCTTGCCCGTGCCCACCTCGGCCTTGAAGAAGCACGACCGCTTGAACCGCTTGCCGTCGTCGGCGCGCTCCTTGTCAACCCAGGAGAGATCCTGGCCCGCCGCGTCCCAGGTGATCAGCTTGTCGTCGGCGAGCATCCACGAGCTTGTGGGGTGCCGCTCGGCCAGGACCGGCTCCATCACGCCCTTGAAGCAGATTTGCGCCCAGGAATTCCTGATGGGCTTGTCGCCGTCGTTGGTCAGGCCCATGCGGACCTCCAGCATCCGGTCGTAAGCGATGACGCGGAAGCGGATGGTCAGGCCGTCGGCCAAGGGGTTGTCCAGTGCCAGGCCGCCGGCGATCTTTCGCCACTGGGGCTTCTCGAGTGAAGCGTATCGCACGCCGCCGATCTTGGCGGCGGTGGCGAGCGACCGGCCGGAGAACAGGAAGCCCCTCCGCCGGTCCCCCGGCGCCCGGCCGTGGACGTACTCCGGCACTTCGAACTGGATGGCGTTGGTCTTGCCCCACGGGCTGACCGCGTAGAGCATGGGCACGTGCCGGCCCCACCGATCCGTGCGGCTGGTCACTTCCGGCATGAAGGGTTCGAGCTGGTTGGCGTCGCCTGTGGTCAAGGCCACGATCTGCCTGTGCGGGGTGGCCGGCTCGATCGAGGGATCGGTCGCACAGCCGACCCAGCCCAGTGCGGCCGCGGCGACGGTCAGGATCAGCAGCTTCGACATGTCAGGGTCCTTTCTCGGACGGCTTCGAGCCGGCGGGTCAGCCCTTCTTGGCCTTGTCGGCCTTGGCCGGCGGACTTGCCTTGCCCTTGGCGGGGGACTTCTTGGCTGCGACGATCTTCTTGTGGACGGCCGAGAGCTTCTTCATGTAGGCGGCCAGGTCCCCCTCGAAGTAGATCAAGTACGTCCGGGCCCACTCGGTCGTGCCCGGCTTGATGTCCGCCAGGTACGGGTCGGCGTGGAAGCACGGCTGGAGGACGTTGTAGAACGCCCGCGTGGCTGACGGGCTGTAAACGATCACCGCACGCCGCTTGGCCTTGTCGGCCTTGGCGATGGCCGGCACGTCCACCTTCCGACCCAGCGTCAGCAGCGGCTGCTGGGTCCGGCGGCCCTGGATCTTGCCCGTGCCGACCTGGGCGATGAAGAAGCACGATCGCTTGTACCCCTTGCCGTCGGCCGTCAGTTCATCGTCCAGCCAGGCGAGGTCCTGGCCGGCCGAGTCCCAACTGATCAGCTCCCCGCCGCTGAGCATGTGCGAACTGGTGGGGTGCTTTTCGGCCAGAACGGGCTCCAGGTCGCTCTTGGCGCAGATCTGCGCCCAGGAGTTGCGGATGGTCTTGTCGGAGTTATTGGTGATTCCGAAGCGGATTTCCATCATGCGGTCGTGGCCGATGACGCGGAAGTGCACGGTCAGGCCGTCGGCGAGGGGGTTATCCAGGCTCAGGCCGCCGGTGATCCTCTTCCATTGGGGCTTTTCGAGTGACGGGTAGCGTACGCCGCGGTCCTTGAGGACGTTCAGCGGCCGGCCCCAGAAGAGGAATCCCTTGCGGCGGTCGCCGTCGTGGCGGCCATGGATGCACTCGGGCACCTCCACCGGGAAGCTGCTCTTGGCGCCCCACGGGCTCGACCCGTACACCATGGGCACGTGGCGGTTCCCTCGGCCGGTGCGGAACGTGACCTTCGGCGTGAACGCCTTGAGCTTGTTGGCGGGGTCCTTGGCCAGAGCGGCGATCTGGGCGTGGGGCTCGGCGGGCTGGGTGGTCGGCTCGGGCGCGGCCGAAGCGGCCGCCGCCAGGGCTGTCACGAACGCCAGCACGATCAGCAGTTTGAGCATGTCGGGTTCCTTTCCGCGGGGGCGAAACTCAACCGGATCGTCTGCGTTGGTATGTTAGTGGGCGTCGGGTGGAAATCGAGCCTTTTCTCAGCGCTCGCCCCGGCCGAGCCAGGGGTGGCAATGGCTCCGGCGTTCTATACAATTCAGCGTGGAATCGGTTTCCCCGGACTGTGAGGTGACCATGAGCAAGGCCGTGCAATTGACCGTGGTGGTGGCGCTGCTGACGTTGGCCGGCGCCGCCCGTGCCCAGGAGCCGACGACCGCCCGATCTCTGCGCGTTACCCCCGTGGTCAAGGCGTACCGCGCCGCCGGCCCGGCCGTGGTGAACATCTCCACCGAGCGGCTGGTGAGGATGGGCTCGCGCATGTTCGGCCAGAGGGACGATCCGTTCGAGGAGTTCATGTCGAACATCTTCGGCCGGGCCGTCCCGGCCATCAGCCTGGGCAGCGGGTTCCTCATCCACGCCGACGGATACATCATTACCAACGCCCACGTCGTCCGCCGCGCCCAGAAGATCACCATCAGCCTGGCCGACAAGTCCTCCTTCCAGGCCTCGGTCGTGGCCACCAACCCCGATCACGACCTGGCGCTGCTGAAGATCGACAGCGCCTCCGGACGGAAGTTCCCCTTCCTTCGCCTGGGCCGCAGCGACGACCTGATGATCGGCGAGACCGTCATCGCCATCGGGAACCCGTTGGGCTACCAGAACACCTGCACCACCGGCGTGCTCAGCTCCCTGGACCGGACGTTGACGTTCCGCGGCGGCACGACCTACAGCGGGTTGATTCAGATCGACGCGCCGATCAATCCCGGCAACTCCGGCGGGCCGCTGCTGAACATCGCCGGCGAGCTGATCGGCATCAACACCGCCATTCGCGCCGACGCTCAGGGGATCGGTTTCGCGGTGCCGATCGACTCGCTCAAGGCCGATCTGCCGAAGTTGGTGGACTTCGAGCGGCTCAACCGGGTCGTGCTCGGGCTGAAGGTGTCGCAGATCGTCGGGCGCACCGAGGAGGAAGTGGTCGTCACGGGCGTGACGCCCGGCTCGCCGGCGGCCAAGGCCGGGTGCAAGAAGGGCGACCGCCTGCTGTCGCTGGACGCCAAGCCCGTGCGGCAGTTGCCCGACTACCTGGTGGCGATGCTGAACGCCCGGGCCGGCCAGAAGGTCACCCTGGGCTGCGAGCGGGACGGTAAGCAGATTTCGTTGGAGGCGGTCCTTCAGATCCGCCCCAAGCCGGACGTGGCGGCGCTGGCGTGGAAGCATTTTGGGCTGCGGCTCCAGGCTGTCACGCCCGAATTGGCCAAGCAGATGCGGCTGCGTGCCGAGGCGGGGCTGCTGGTGACCAGCGTGGAGGCGGGCGGGCCGTCCGAGCGGCTGGGCCTGCGGCGAGGGGACATCATCTTCCAACTGGGCCGGTGGTACGTCACCGATCTCGATCGCGTCGGGGCGGTGCTGGAGGACGTCCAGGCGGGCCAGAAACTCCGGATCGGCATCATTCGGGGCAACGTCCGGGCCTGGACGGTGATCGAGGCCCGCCGGTTCGACACGTCCCCGCCGCCGAAGGTCGCCCCCGAGGCCAGGACATGAAAGTCGTCGTTGCGCCGGATTCGTTCAAGGAGACGCTGGCGGCCCAGCAGGTGGCTCGGGCGCTGGCGGCGGGTGTGCGCGAGGCCGCGCCCGACGCCGAGATCGACTGCTGCCCCATGGCGGACGGCGGGGAGGGCACCGTCGAAGCGATGGTGGCCGCCACGGCCGGGAAGTTCCACAAAGCGGACGTCTTCGGTCCCCTGGGCGAGCCGAGAGTGGCGCGGTTCGGCATGCTGGGCGACGGGCGGACCGCCGTCATCGAAATGGCCGCGGCCGCCGGGCTGGCGCTGCTGGCGCCCCAGCGGCGCGACCCCATGCGCACCACCACCTTCGGCGTGGGAATGCTGATCCGCTCGGCCCTGGACCTGGGCGCCCGGCGGATCATTATCGGCATCGGCGGATCGGCGACGGTGGACGGCGGGGCCGGATGCGCCCAGGCGCTGGGCGTGGCGTTCGTGGACGCCGCCGGCGGGGCATGCGTGTGCGGCCTGGCCGGGGGAGGGCTGGCGACCATCGACCGAATCGACGCCAGTGACCGGGATGAACGCATCGCCGCGACGGATATCCGCGTCGCCTGCGACGTGACCAATCCGCTGACCGGCCCGGACGGAGCCGCCGCCGTTTACGGCCCCCAGAAGGGCGCCACCAGCGAGATGATTGTGGAGTTGGAGGCGGGACTGGCGAACCTGGCCCGGGTCGTCCGCCGCGACCTGGGGATCGACGTGGAGCACCTTCCGGGCGCCGGTGCGGCCGGCGGGCTGGGGGCGGGGCTGGTTTCTTTCGCCGGGGCGAAACTCGAAAGCGGCATCGGCATCGTAGCTGAGGCGGTGGCGCTGGCGGACCGTCTGGCCGGGGCCGACGTAGTCGTGACCGGCGAGGGCAGCTTCGACGCCCAGAGCCGCTCCGGCAAGACGGCCTTCGGCGTGGCCCGGATGGCCGCGGAGGCGAACGTGCCGGCGATCTGTATCCCCGGCCGGTCCGAACCGGCCGGTCCGCACGAGATGTTCCGGCTGGTTCGCCCGCTGGTGGGGGGCGACGTGAGCCTATCCCAGGCCATGGCCGGCCCCGCGCCGCTCTTGCAACGCCGGGCCGCCGAGGCGATAAGAGAGCTTCTTGCATTAGGGAACGCCTGATGGATTGCTTTGAATACAGAAGCGGGCAGTTGGTCTGCGAGGATGTGCCCGTCGAGCAGATTGCCGAAAAGATGGGCACGCCGTTGTACGTGTACTCCGCGGCGACGCTGCGGCAGCATTACCGCGCGCTGGCGGAGGCCTTCGCCGAGTTGGACCCGACGATCTGTTTCTCCATCAAGTCGCAGTCGAACACGCACATCCTGCGGTTGCTGGCGGGGGAGGGGTCGGGCTTCGACGTGGTCTCCGGCGGGGAGTTGTACCGGGCGATTCAGGCGGGGGCCGATCCGGGAACGATCGTCTACGCCGGGGTCGGCAAGACCGATGCCGAGATCGCCGACGCCCTGGCCGCGGGCATCCGGTACTTCAATGTCGAGTCGGAGGCGGAGTTCGAGAACCTTTCGGGGATTGCCGCCGAGACGGGCGCGACGGGCCGGGCCGCCCTGCGCGTCAACCCGGACGTGGACCCCAAGACCCATCGTTACACGACGACCGGCAAGAAGGAGACCAAGTTCGGCGTGGACCTGGAGCGGGCGGAGCGTTTCTTCGCCGCTTACGGGCATGACGACAACGTCGCCCTCGACGGGATCCACCTGCACATCGGCTCGCCGGTGTACTCGCCCGGGCCGTACGTGGACGCGATCACCAAGGCCCTGGGCCTGATCGACCGGCTCCGGCAGGCGGGCTTCGAGGTGCGCTGCCTCAATATCGGCGGGGGCTACGCCGCCGACTACGGCACGGACCGCGCGCCCACCGCGGCCGAGTACGCCGCCGAGATCGTCCCGCTGCTGCGGGGCCGGGGCCTGGAGGTGATCCTCGAGCCGGGGCGGCAAATCTCGGGCAATGCGGGGATCCTGCTGGCGCGAACGCTGTACGTCAAGTCCGGCGGGGATCGCCGGTTCGCCATCGTGGACGCGGCCATGACGGAGTTGATCCGCCCCGCCCTGTACGGCGGGTTCCACTTCATCTGGCCGGTGCGCTCCGAGACGCCGCCGGAGATTTCAGCCGATTACGCGCCGGCCGGGTCGGTGACGATGGACGTCGTCGGCGGCGTGTGCGAGTCGGCGGACTTCCTGGCGAAGGACCGCTTGCTGCCGGAGATTCAGCGGGGCGACCTGCTGGCGGTATTCACGGCCGGGGCGTACGGCTTCGTGATGTCCAGCCAGTACAACTCGCGTCCGCGTGCGGCCGAGGTGCTGGTGGAAGGGGACGCCTGGCGGGTCATCCGCCGGCGGGAAACGTACGAGGACCTGCTTCGGCCCGAACAGGAAGTCTGAGCTGCGGACAGGCCTCTCAGCACACGGCCATGCAGATCAGACGCTGCTCGGACGTGTTGATCAACGTGTGGCTCTCTTCCGCCTCGCTCAAGGCCAGGTGGCCCATGGACACTTCGCCCGTCCGCCCGCCCGCCTTCATCTCGCCGTTGCCGGCAATGATGTAGTACGCGCAGGGGCCGGTGTCCGAGATTTCCTGCCCCGGCTCCATGCACAGCAACTCGTAGCTGACGCCCGAGTTCTTGTGGAGCTGCACGCGGCGGGGGCTGGCCGAATTGAACCGCACCTTCGCGATGGCGTTTACGATTTCCATGCTGCCTCCCGACGGATATTCGCCGAGCCGCCGGCGTCTCTGCCTTACCAGACATATCGGCTCTTGATCGCCGCGACAATCAACAGATATTGACACCAGCGCCCTCGCGTCGGCGCGGGGTTTGCTCGCGGGGAATCGCTCGGGTATGCTGTGGGTGTGCCGGGGTCCCGTGTCCGGGGAGTGTCGCTCGCGCCCGGCCGGGGATATGGAGTTCGCCTTGGAACTGCTTTGCGGCGGATGCGGCAACACGCTGACGGTCGACGACGACCAGTCCGGCGAGGTCCGATGCGCTCGCTGCGGCCGGATGATTCCCATCCCGTCGATGGAGGCCGCCGACCGGCCGAACGATGAAGCCAGCCTGCTGGTCCCGCTGGATGCCCAGGAGGACTTCGCCGACGAGTTCCTCACCAAGGCCAAGCTCGCGCTCAAGAAGAAGCTGCTGGTGGTGTGCGGCTCGTGCGACGAGCGGCTGACCGTTCACCAGCGACTGGCGGGGAAGGTGGCTCGCTGTCCGGCCTGCGGGGGACAGATTCGCATTCCCGCGCCGACCTACGAAGAGCCCGCCACCGAGGAAGACCTGATGGCCGAAGCGGCGGCCGAGCCGTCCGTGCTGGACGCGGGGGAGCGGGAGACGCCCGGCTGGGAGGCGCCGGTCGGCGTTCCGCACCGCGCACCGCCCGACGCCGCAGCGACCGGCGCCGCGCCCGCCCGCAAGCAGCGGTCCCGGCTGGTTCGCGTGGTGGTATCCATCGTGGCGCTGGCCGGCTCGGCGCTGCTGGGCCTGCTGCTGGGACGGACCTTGATGTCCCAGTCCAAGCCGGCCCCTCCGCGCCCGGACGAACGCGGCGCCGGAGCCGTCAAACCCGTCTACGTCCCCCCGACCGCGACGGCTCCGCGCACCGGACCGGCCGAAACCGGGCCCGCCGATAAGGGCCCCGCGCTGGAGGTGGTGCGCGCACGCGTCAGCGTCCTGGGAGCAGGCGGGGCCGTCCCCGCGCCGCTGAACAAGGCCTACGTCCTGCTTACGGCCCGGCTGCGTGCGGGCGAGCGGCCCCTGCAGATCAACACGGCCGGCGGGGACGTCGTGCTGGACATCGTCAAGGAGCGGCTGGTGGCGCTGGGCGTGGACGCGGCGGGTGCGAACGTGGCCGTGGCGGCCTGGCCGGAGCGGCTGAGCGTGCCGGCCGGCGAGCAGCGCGAGGCAACCTTCGTGTTCCTGGCCCCGGCCGATCTGGCTGTGGGCACGCTGGAGATCGCCGGCCTCGGGGAGGTCCCGCTACCATCGCTGCCGAAGGTCCGAACCGTCCCCGCCGAGGCGCTGGCAGGCACCTACGTCGAGGATCAGCGGCGGCTGCGGCTGGAGTTCGAAGACCCGGTCATGGAGGCGCTGCGGGCGGCGCCCGCCCAGCGGCTCGAGGTCAAGCCGGACAAGGACGCCTTCGCGCTGAGCCTGTCACCGGCGGCTGTCAGTGGGGTCGTCAGGACCGTGGGGGAGGGAGTCTACACGGCCGCGCTGACCGACGGCAGCAACCGCCTGAAATGCCATCTCCGCCTAGTCGCCGGCGGGGACCGGCTGGTGCTCTATCTGACCGGCGAACCGTTCGGCCAGATCATCTACCGCCGCAAGTAGCCGCCGGGCTAGAGCGATCTGCGGTTCTTCTGGCGGGGGTCCCGGACGAGCTTCCCGCTGTGGAGGATGCCGCGCATGGCCAGCGTGCGGTAGGGGTCGCTGGCGTCGTACAGTTGGCGGGTCGCGTCGATGGTGTTGACCATCATGCCAGCCTTGTTGAGCTTCAGCGACGCGGCGATGGCGCCGTCCGGCTGGATGAAAACGCTCGGCCAGGCCGCGTAGTAGCCGGACGAGTTGTTCATGCTTACCCATAAGTAGTTGATGCCCGCGTGCGCCTGGACGGTCTGACGCATGATCTTGGCGTGAATGCCCGGCCCGGCCGAGTAGCCGTTATGGAAGGAGTCGAACACGGCCTGCACGCGGAGCTTCTTGAGCTGGCGATATATCTCGGGGAATCGCAGGTCGAAGCAGATCAGCACGGAGCACTTTACGCCGTTGATGGTGAAGGTGACGAAATGGTCGCCCGGAGTGTAGGCCTTCAGGTCGCCGCTGGTGCAGAACCGCTTGTCGTAGCGGTCGCGGATGCGCCCGTCCGGGCCGATAACGTACAGGCAGTTGGTCGGCTTGTTCGGGCCCGTGAGCCGATGGGCGCTGCCCAGGATGACCCACAGCTTCAGCCGTTTGGCGTCGGCGCAGATCGCCTCGGTGGACTCGACGATCGCGTCCCAGTCGATCCGGTCGGCCCCCGGCGCGGTGTTGCGGGCCAGGTAGCCCGTCAGGGCGGCTTCGTGGAAGTGCACCACCTCGGCCCGGGCCGCCTTGGCCCTGGCCAGGTAGCGCCGGATCACCGCACCGTTGCGGCGGGGATGGAAACTCTCGGCGAACTGACACGTCGCTACGCGAATCTTGCCCGTCATCTTCACTCCACTGTCACCACATGCCTGCGTGGTCGGGGTCGTTGGTGGAGAACTTACCCGTTTGCGTGTTGAAGTACCATCCGGTCGAATCGTCGCCCGGGGCCGGATCGGCCGTGCCGAATGTGATCTGATTGGCGACTCCGTCGGTCATGGGGTTTTCAGGGAAGCGCTGCAGATACGGCCCGAACTGGCCGCTGGGGTTGAGCTTGCCGTCCTGGTCCGTCCGGCCGGTCAGGCGGGCGGCGAAGTTGGCCGTGTCG
>SDBT01015019.1_pt1 | contig 12324 bp, 16 predicted proteins | sample 2277101 | NCBI WGS metagenome assembly SDBT01 (sample SAMN10404973, study PRJNA504765) | marine sediment metagenome | isolation source: marine sediment core GS10_PC15, 103 cmbsf | place: Arctic Ocean: Southern Knipovich Ridge | collected 2010
ATTTTTATGCCTTCTTCTTTAAAGAGTTTGGCCGCTTGCACGTCTAGTGCCTTTTGCTCACTAGCATAGGCTGAATCTTTCCCACCAAGCTCATGACCATAGGTCTTTTTGTACCAATCAGCCGCCCACACCTTACCAACGGTATTTGGTATTTGAGCCGCTATCATCACTCTCTTCATGCTGTATCCACACCCACACGCCATAAGACGAGCGGGGTCTGTAGATATCGGAAGACTGAAGTCCTTGTACTGCTTACACTTACAGCACTTGTAGCGATAATTTGGCATTTAGTTTCCTATCGAAAGACACTTCATAGCGAGTCCATCTGCAATGACTTTTTCAATCTTCACCAAGGCAAGGTCAAACTTCCTCTTGTCCCCACCCTTCGCCATTTTGACATTAGCTGGGTCTTGAATATACTCCTTGAGCTTTTCTATTTCAAAAATAAAGACCATCTTGCAACCATCACTAGGAACAACGTAATAAACAAAGTCAGCCTGAGTTTCCATTATGCCAGTTTCTCTGGTGCCATTGGACATCTCAAAGCACAAATTTCCGCTGCGCCTTGCCCTCATATCATACTTAACCTCAACATAAGAAATACCGGGATTAGGAGCATCTTTAACTTCAAGGTCACCCATTTTCTGCTCGGCCTTCTCAAGCTCTCTAACTTGGAGTCCCTGGTCCTCAAGAAGCTTTTTAACAAGGTCAACAGCTTCACACGACTTGTCTAGGTCAGATAAGAAATGGCCCATTATTTACCCGTACTTCCAAAGCCACTTTGACCACGGTCAGATGCTTCCAAGTAATCAACTTCTAGATAGGAAGCTACAGGGGCGCGTTTAATTACAAATTGCGCAACCCTCTCTCCAACGTGAACATGATAAGAATCATGAACATCTGTGTTGTGCAGAATTACTTTACATGGGCCGCGATATCCACTATCAATTGTGCCGGGTGCATTTAAGACAAACAATCCGTGCTTTGCGGCTAAACCACTGCGACTCCGTACTTGCATCTCATAGCCAATAGGTAATTGGATTGCTAGGCCCAAATCTACAATTGCAGTGCCACCTGGGCCAATAACGACCTCTTCAACAGAATAAACATCTGCACCAGCATCGCCACGCTTGGAATACTTAGGAACTTTTGCGTGAAGATGCGTGAGCTTGATTTGTACAGGAATACTGTCTGCTATTAATTCTGCTCGAACTTTTATATCAACCATTGTCTTCTCCATTTATTGCTTTTTCAATGTCCCAAAGAACATCCATTGTTTTTAGACCCAAAACATCCATTTTGAGATATCCAAGTTCATCCATCACGCTCATGTCCCATTCGGTCACGAGCATCTTCTCTTTGGTGTTCCAGCGAAGCGGAAAGCCCTCAGAGAAAGGCTCATCTGAAATAATCACACCAGCGGCATGAATACCACGAGACTTAGGACAGCCTTCAAGTTTTTGAGCTATGCGGAATAGTCGCGGATACTGCTCCGAATACTCCTTCATCCTATCACTTGTCTCAATCGCCTCTTTAATCGAAACCGGCTGATTGTGCTTAAGTGGAATGAAACGAGTCATAACGTTGGCGTCCTCATATGGCATACCGTCCTTCTTGCCAATTATTTTCGCGGTATCCTTAAGTGCAGCCTTGGTACCCAATGTATTGAACGTTACAATTTGCGCCACTCTATCTTCACCGAAGCGGTCCTTAATATACTGCACGACAAGTGGACGGAATCGCTTGCCGACGTCAACATCAATATCGGCCAGGGAACCCTTACGTCCTGCGTTGTAGAATCTCTCCCAAATAAGTCCGTACTCCAGTGGGTCAACATCTGTAATAGACAAACAGAACGATACCATAGAGCCAGCCGCACTACCTCGACCTGGACCAACTGGAATATCCATAGACCTTGCCCACGAGACAATGTCCCAGACAATCAGGAAATAGTCCGCAAGCCCTGCGTCTTTAATATCTAGAAGCTCTCTTGCAAGTCTCTCTCTGTGTTCATTTGTACGGTCGAACCACGAGCGCTCATAAACCTTCTCAAACCCCTTCATGATAAGCTCACAAAGGTAATTGAAAGAGGTTAGGTCAACGGTCTTACCCTTCTCTACATCACCAGGATGATAGTGAGCCTGCGGCACACATTCATCAGCAGCACTACAGCCAACCTGTGAGACGTCCGGAATAAACTCATACTTCGGTAGATGCATTCTCTTCTCTATAAACACATCCCCAATCCTATCAGCTATTTTCGAACTCTCCTCAAGCTCCGATTGTCTGAGAGTAGACATTCTCTGCTCGTCATTCTCTGTGGTGAGGGACTCATTGAGCATGTGATGGCCGTCTTTTAGCCAATACTCACGAGTTGAATAGTAAGGACGCTGACGTGTGCCTTCGGGTAAATCATCACGAGGACCATATCCAATAGGGTCATCAAACGTATTACGCGTGCGGATAGCCCAAATTCCCTCGTGTCCCTCAACATCATCACGATTTACATAATGAGCATCCTGCGCGGCTACGATAGGAATGCCCATCTTCTCAGCCATTCTACGCAGTACATCATTTATCTTAATCTGAATGTCCAACCCACCATCTTGAAGTTCAAGGTAGAAGCGGTCACCGAAGATTCTCTTAAATCTCGCTGCGTGTTCAGCAGCTTCATCATACTTTTCTTTTACAATCGACCAAGGAACTATACCTTTGAGACAAGCCGTCATACAAATCAGACCATTAGAGTGCTCCTCAAGGTCCTTATAATCAATACGTGGGGCGTAGTAGAACTTCTCATTAGCCTTGGTCGTAAGCTTCTTTATGTTAGTCCAGCCCTCATCGTCCATAGCCAAAAGGATTAAATGGTGATTGGTTCGGTTTTTGTCTGCCTTAGATTGATTCGCATCGGCCTGCATGTAGAACTCAGATGCCAGGATAGGCTTAACACCCTGCTTCCTACATTCATTGTGAAACTGAGGAACTCCAGCAATTGTGCCGTGGTCAGTCAAGGCAATTGAGGTGTGACCATAATCCTTAGCCCTCTTAACGATGTCCGGGATTTTGCTTATACAATCAAGCTCCGAGAAGGTCGAGTGCAAATGCAAGTGCGTCATATCAATTTTCTGGTATTTCATTCAATCCTCTATGCAGAATCAGATATACTCTGACCGCGTCCAAGTGTATTCCCATTTTTTCATTTTTAAGATACTTTACGCGCCTATGTCCATTCTCCCTAGTGACATACTTGAAATCCTCAACTGATATTCTCTCGGTTGAAATAACAAAAGTCCTAGCGTAGACCTCAGTGCCATCAAGCAACTTTACTAGAATCATCTTCGGGGACGTATTTACCTGCGCTTCCATATATCCCACCATGCCCTTTACAGACATAAAAGATTTTCTTGGCATCCTCAGGACCCATTATTTGTTGTCCCTTGGCGGCATAAATCGCACCCCAGCAGTCACCTGCTTCGTCGGGGTGTGCACATGAGATAATAGGGAGACGGAATTTACCGTCAACCTTCAAATTATTGTAAATCTTCCCACACTCGTCGTAGCCCACGCAAAAAGTACATAGCCAGTTTTTCATGCGACTTGGAGTGTCGTTGTCGCCCATCTCCTTATATCTGTTCTGTAGACTCTTCATCGTAAGCTCGTCGTCTTTTTCTGATAGAGAGACAGTTACAGGGCGGGTTTTTAGATAGTGCAAGGTGACCAAAATGTATTTGTACTGCGGCCACAAAATGCGGGCCACGGCTCCGTATATACGAACCTGGGCATCCGCGAATGCCTTGTTATAGGACATCGAGCGGCCACTCTTATAATCACAAACCTCCAGGGTTTCGTCGTCATCTTCGAAGACCAAATCCATCACACCCCTGACAGGAACGCCACCGAGCTTCATCTCGAACTTGTGTTCGACACCGAGAATCTTCTTCTCAAACACCTCATTGCCATCTTTGTCGGCCACAATCTTGAGCGGATTATAGTCAGTTCGCTCAAGTGTTTTGAGTGTTAGGTCGTAGTCCTCTTGGAAATTAGGACGAGGGCAACCCTCCGTATTTACGATTGGCTTGTTTGATATTTCGCACATGCCGTCTTTTGACGCCCATGGGCAACTCTCACAAGTCTTCTCTACTGGGTGTGGATGTCCCCCCTTTGCGCGGTTGTCTAGCTTCCACAATTCGGTCTCTGCGTAATACTCGCGCAGGACTTTATCGAAATCAACATCAGCAGGTTCCTCAAGACCAAGCTTGGCACGAGCCCACATTTCCAGTGCGACGTGGATAGCAGAGCCTTTTTCGGCGTAGATGTTACCCGTCTTCATTGGCGGATACATCAAGTGATATTCCAGGAAATACTTGAACTCGCAGTTCTTGTATGACTTTATCCTAGAAGCAGTTGCGTGTGGTGCGTGCATTATTAATCCTTATCTACATTCCCCAAGGTGAAGTTTCCTGTATTGAACCCACCCTTGGAAATTACCAGACCAGATTGGACCGGTCTCATTCTCTTGTTTCGCAAAGTTCCAACGTGTTTCTTTTCTCACTGAAGCTAGCGCAACGTGCTCAAATGGACTCCAGTGACCATGTCCACTTCCGCCTAATAGTCGGTCGTAAAGAGCGAGGTCTTTGTCAATATCCCTAACTCCGTCGTGTGTTAAATAACTCACGCGAGCACAACGAGCGACACTTGCCTTTTGCCTAATCTCTAGGTCTAGGTCTTGCTCATCCTCCTGAATATATGGCAGATGCCAGATGCGACTTGTAGGAGTAGAAGTATCAATTGCCGTGCGCCAAAGTCGCGCCAAGTGTGCTATTTCTGGCTGAGCGTCCTCGTGGTCTCGTAGCGCGAAAAAGTTGCTATACTGAGTGGCCGAGCAAATTACAGTTATCCACTGCCATGGCTCAAGTATTCTATTGAGCAATTGCTTGTGTAATCCCAAATCCTTAAGTCTATCGGCGCAACTTAAGGCAGAGTCGCGCGCTTCATTCAGCCATAAGTTTATAGCAAACGAACGAGTTTCAGGGTCAAGTTCAGTTGCTGCACTCATACCCTTTTTATTTTTTCCCCAATAGACAGGAGTAGCGGGATTTTCCCGAATCATCTTAATCATTTTGCGCGTTGGGATAGCCCTGGAACTAGCAGCATTGCGAGAGAACATTCTGTGAGTCATGAACTCAGCATGGATGAATCGAGGATATGTAAGCTCCGAAGTGATTAGACGAATTCCATTGTATTGGTTAATTGAGTCGTGGATTATCTTTGCGCTAAATCCCATGTAACTCACACTTTCTTCTATGAGAATGAAAATGACAATCTGGACAACTCATACCTTGTTTTTCCATATATTTTTTGAAATCTTCTTTGTCATTTAGAGCTTTAGTTATACCAATCACCGTTCCAAAAAGCCTACTATTGTATATATCACAACCATCCATGTGTTGAATTGCAAAACATAAGTCTTGTCTAGATAACCTTAGGAGATGTTGTAATTTAGCCGCATAATCAAGCGTTGCGTCCGCTAAATTCTTACCCATCATTAATGAATGTGTCTTACAACACTCAAGGATGGATTTATAGCCTTTAGGTGTTTTCTAAAAATACTCTTCTTGTCCTTCAAGAGTGCATCGGGTTTAATCCATGCAGGTATCGTACCCTCTTCCATTTTTCTTGGTAGAAAATCAATTCCCGCAGCTTCAAAATGACTTACTAGGTAAGTATCACTGTTAGGATACATAGGATTATTAAATGGACTGCAACCAAGATACTTAAGCGCAATAGGCACGATTCCGGTTTCCTCATACAACTCCCTCATTGCCGCCTGTTCAATGTCCTCGCCCTCTTCGACCTTGCCACCAGGAAGAGTAAAGCCGCCAAAGCGCCTATTGGTGACGCTCAGAATCTCACCGTTCTTCTTGTAGACAGAAATAGTTACGCTACGCTTCATCACTCTTCACCTTCTTTGCGTCCTCATGCGTGAACGCCGGGACTGCATTTGGATACCTCTTTATGATATCCAGCGCCTTTTTATTTAGAGACTCCCAGAATTCCTCTGGATTAGGAAGTGGCGGTGGGCGGTCGTCAATCCAATTGTCAAAAATCATGGCATCATAAAGAACTACAAGGGAGGCAATTGCCTTAATAACATGGTCAAGACCACTGTCCTTATCGATATCCTCACCTTCCCACCATTTTGTCATATGGCGCCAGGCTGCATCATAATAGACTGAGGCCCTAACGCCCGATACCCTGTAGTTGTGGCGCCCATATTTGCGCGCACCCTCTAGCATAGCAAGTCCAAGTTGAGCTATGACTGGGCCCGAGACAGTAGAAGCGGGCGGCTTTTTAATGCCAACAGCGTCCTTGGGATTTGTGTCTTTTGTGTCAGGCTTTTTAACACAAGCACACATCATTTCAAATTCACCACAATCCGCACACTGAGCTACAATATCTCCAATACCCTTGATATTAACTGGCATATCTTTCTCCGACATCTCTTTGTGGTGAACAGGCCCCACATTTACTTTGAAATCCATTGGTTCACTCAATAAACCTTCACGTATACAAACACAAAAATAAGATACGCACTTACTACACGTCAACACTTAATCCCTCATACTGTAAGAATTCTTCCCAGTTATAAACACGCGTGAAAAACGTTTCGTCCAAATGCTCGTTACACTTGTAACTTCTACAGTAAATGGTCGCTCGTGTATTGGCCGTAATCTCAGGTATAGTCGTTGGTGAGTCATCGATAAATACATCAACACTAAGCTCATTAATAATTGGGGTCTTTTTGCCCTTGGCAAATCTTAGATTCTCCCTAAACGGAAAATCGTGTTCCTCAAGCGCATCAATTGTATCCTGAAGAGCATATTCTGGCCTACTAGTGATATAACAAATCTCATGACCAGCAGCAACAATTGCCCGTAAGGCTTCTATTGTCCCGGGTAGCAACGGAAGGCGCCTATAGCCATGATTCTCTTTGCCGAACTTATGGAACTCATTCCAAAATTCTTTCTCTGTCAAATCAACATCTTCATTTTCGAACCAATAATATGACGTGACTTCATTTCTGTCAAAATGCCTATGTAGTTCACTTGACATGAATTCTAAGCATGGCCCTAAAAAATCAAAACAGACCCCATCAAGGTCTATGCCATAAAGTTTTTTCTTAAATCCTAACGGCCTCTTCATTGAACACCTTCTTTAATTCCTCTACCGTCATATCTCCGATGTCATTTCTGTCCACAGGTGGCTCAAAAATATCTACGTCGAACAGACACTTTGCAGTTTTAATTGCACCAGACGTGCCGATTTTCCCAGCAACGTCATTATCAAGCGCCAGAGTCAATCTCGTCGCGCCCATATTCATCAGTATCGTAATTTGACCCGGGTGTAATTTCTTACCCAGCAGAGCAATGCCGTTTCTTATTCCTGCTTGCTCCAGTCTCAGTACGTCGAGTGGCCCCTCACACACTATAGCATGAGCAGACTTTTCTATGGCATCTTGTGCCCGATAAGCATTAAATAGATTGACTTCAATCCACGAACCCAGGCTGTGCTTCCACTTCGGAATCCCCTTGGATTTCCAGTCGGGGTCTAAAGTCCTGCCAGTGAATCCGGCAATGTGCCCCTCTGTGTTGACAGCCGGAATTACCACGCGATTCGACATATACATGTGGGGAGTTAAACAAGCCCCTATATGATATTCGCGCACCAATTCTGCTGGAAATTCCCGCTGGTCAACTAAATAGTCGTGCCAGGCAAGCTTCTTCAAGCACTCCCACGGATAGGTATGCTCCTGAGACTTTTTTCTTCTAACAGCAACAATGAAGTCCTTATTAGACCTTGAGTCTCTTATTTCCTTCATGTCTTCGTCCGACAAATCTGTGTTAACGAACTGCTTCAACCACTGTGCAGCAGCAAGGAAGGTGCACTCCCTAATTCCTTGGACCAACCCAAAGATATCAGAGCCATGAATACTATCGCAGTTGCGAGAAAAGCACTTCCATATGCCTCTTTCAACATGCCAGGAAAAAGCGTCACGGCGATTTCCACCATGAATAGGACATGGAGCTACAAGACTATGGTACTTCTCTCTAAAATCTACTCCGAGGGCTTCAAATATATCTTCAATCTGAAGATTGCCCAGTTCCTTTAGCGCAAAAATTTCATTCTTTTCCATGTTTTAGTCTTCTTGTAGATTGCCTAGCGGGGCCACACCCGTCTCATCAAGACGCTGCGCTACAGGCTTCATACCCTGAACCGCGTCTATCACTTCCAAGTTCCTCTTATCTTCCTTAAACTGACCCCCACCCTTGTCAAAGTGTACGTTAACCCAATCGTTGTACTCATGACCTGGGCCGTTTCGGGCTAATAGCGCCTTGAAGATATAGTTACCTCTTTGGGCTCCGTCAGCATCAATCTCTTCTGGCTTCTTCGCACGCATAATGGTTAGCGAATCTACGTTGTGAGTAATCCTATCGGAACCAGCGATTGTAGCTTCATTGTCAACCTTGAGGGCTTCACGGTTAAGTTGACCGAGAGCCAGTATTGGTATATTAAGTTGAGCAGCTACGTCGTGAATAGCTGAAAGCAAGAAGCCCAGCACTTGATATTCTGCCGCATGCTTTATGTCGCCCATATCCATAAGCTTAATGTAGTCATAAATTACTAAGCAACAAGGCTCATCACCAATAGACTTACCAACATACTTGTAAAACCACTTGCGAATTACGGGGATAACATGACGATAAGACCTACCCGAAATATTCTTGTAGTAGAAAGGAGAGTCTTTAACAACATCAAAGCAATTCTTTAGGATGTCAATCTCTTCCCTCTCGCTTTTCCAGGCGCCAGACTCAATGCGAGAATACGAGATACCACTTAGAATGCCAGCAGTTCGCATTTGTTGCATACGCAGTTGCAGTTCGGTGTCTAGGTAAAGTATTGGTAGTCTTTGTTTTATCGCAATCTCCACGCCACAGTGCGCGGCGAACTGAGATTTTCCGGCCTTAGCTCTGGCGAAGATACCGGTAACAGTTCCGTTCCTAATGCCTCCACAATCCTTTTGCCAACGAGGCATACCGACATCTAGTCCTATAAGGTCGTTGGTCTCTGCAAATGTATTAATGACTTCAGCAAAATTATCCTCTATTTTCTCAAATTCATCGTCGCCGGTATCAAAGCGCTGCATGGTCTTAAAGACTTCGTCCTCTACCATGGCGGCCAATAGTGGGGCGTCGCCGTCGAACTTTTCAATATCACCCTTTAGGCCTTCAAGGAATTGAATGGTTTCTCTTTTTATCGTTGCAGTCTTGACCGCATTAACATGATTTCCAAGTGAGTCTGGATTGACCTTTGTCTGTTCTAGTGCCTCAAGTAGCTGTCCGTTCTGAGTTACCTTCAGAAAATTCGTTAGGCCCTTTTCTTCTGCTCGTGAAATTATCGTGTTATAATCAACGACACCTTCACGGTCAGCCAACACCATGTCTTTAATCAGGCCATAAATAACACGCGCCCCGACATTAGTGAAATCCTGCTCCTTAATGACATCGTCTATGTCAAAAATCAATTCCGGCTGGTGCAATACAATACTAAGTATCGCTCTTTCAGCGCCCACTGCTTGCAACATGTTCTCTCACTTTCCTATCGTATATCTTCTTCAGCAAATCTATCTTTACTTTAATGGCATCGTGCACTGGCTTTATGATATTTAACTTGGCTCTTTCGACTACCAGTTTATCTCGCGGCCCTACAGCTTCTAGATAGCGAACACGAGCGAATATAACTCCCATCTCGTGAGCCATGAAAAGAAGGTAGTTTGCTAAATTACTCATTACCTCATCCATTTGAACGGGGGAGAGAGTTGTTAATGCCGTTCCACAAATACCCATGGCGTATTCAACTTCAGACTTGTCACCCATCTCTATGGTGCTGAGGCCAGTCTGCTTGCGCCAATTTTCAATTTGAGTTCTAGTATCCATGACATCTCCGATTGGACTGCATCATAGGGCTAATCTGTTTGTTGGAAAGCCAAGATGTTTTTTACATTTTCTTCTTTCGTTCCCCAGCGTATTTTTATCAAATTTATCTCATTCAATTCACACCAGTTAGCTTTTCTGGCATCCCGCATCTGCTGAGAAATAAAGTGAGCTTTTGTTTTATGAAAAAACGCAATGAACTTGTAATGCTGCTCGCCCTGCACCTCTACTGCGATGCGACTTCTAGGTAGAAAAAAGTCAAGGTAAAGGCCCTCGCCTTGGCACGGAAACTCTTCCAAGACTATGTCGCCTGGATATAGTTCCTCTAGTATTTTGCCGACCTTAGACTGAAAGAGGCCACGACCAGCGCCAACCTCTTTCTTAGCCCACTTCGATGGACGTATGTCTATTTTGTGTTCACGACCCTTGGTGTCGATAAATTTCACAGAAGCTCGCCCACCTTCTTAATAACTGCATCTCTGTAGTTCTTATCTTTTGCAAACTTCTCAAGCATATCAACCTCGCGAGTATTCTTTGTCTCAACATCCTCAACGCATAAATACTCCGCATCCACATACTTGTACCAGCCGTTGGCATAGTCAATGACGCCAAGGTCACGAGCTAGCTGTAGGAGGTCTAGCGACCTATCGATGCCATGGCCGTAAATAATAGGCACTTCCACCTTGCGGAATGGAATGCCCTGGTTGTTCTTTTTAATCTCGCACTGGGTCATCTGGCCGATTATGTCGCCGCCCTCATCCTTGATTAGATTTGCCGCAAGTCTCTTGAGTTTAATTCTCTGCGATGCAATATCCGGCACGGCCTTGCCACCCTTAGTAGTGTCACCTGATGCATACGGATTCAAGTTCGTTGTGATGTGTGATATAAACAAAACCATGCAGCGGTTTCTCTCGACTGGTCCAGTTATCTTCCTGACCATCTTAGCGGCAAGCCTAGCGACGGTGCCCATTGTCTGCTTCTCTGCTCCCTCGGCATCTTCTACCTCAGGAAGCATTTGCGTTATAGAATCAAAAATAATGACACACCCAGGTACATTTGAAACGCACGCATGCACCTTATTAACAGCATCCTCGCCATTGTCTGGACGTATGCGCCAAAATAGTTCACGCTTCAGGCGCGGAATCATATTGATTTGTGACTCAGTCAGCTTTCGTTCTAAGTCAAAAAAGTATACTGGCTTGCCAAGTTGAGTTGCCGTGGCGGCTACTTCTAGTGTAAGTGTTGTTTTGCCACAGCCTTCTGCGCCGTGAATCTCGTTGATAGAGCCCTCGACGAATGGACGGCCAAGTGCCCAGTCTAATTTCATACTACCAGTCGAAATGCTGATTAAGTCTTTGTCTCTAATATCTACTCCATGTATTGCCTGGCGCCCCCACTCCTTCATGATGCTCTTTTCAAAGCCGCCAATTACCTCTTCGTCCGCCGCAACGTATTTCTTGTTGACTACCTTTGGTGCTTTTCTTTTAGCCATTATTTAATTCCTTCAATCTCTCAAATAAGCTGTGCTTCTTAGGTTTAGCGAGAGAAAAGTCTCGCAAATCCTCTGTTTCTTTTATGAAGTCATCTTCAATAGGAGTGCTGTCTTTAGGCAAAGCCTTGCGCATCTGTGACTCAGCTTTTTGCTGGAGCAGAAACTCTATCTTAGCAAAGTCAGTCCACGTTCTTATGTGGTTAGCGAGAGCTATGGATAATACGAAAGACTCGCCGTATTTCTTAACGAACTTACGACAAGCCATGATTTCACGCCTGTAGCGGAATTTATATTTTGTGTCTCTCCAGAAGTAGGGCTTTAGTTTGGCGCCTCTGTTCTGTCTCATAAATGCAAGCTCAACGAGGTAGTTGGATAATTCCTGCTTGACTCCTGGGGTGCTCAATGAATTAAACTTAGACTTGCGTTTCGACATTTCAAACCTCACTTATTTCACTCTTATCTCACCCACTAGTAGTAGTATAGGGTGTGAAGAGATGTTGTCAACCCCCTTTTTTAACATCCGCCGAAGAGGATGTCTTGGCCTCCACATGGGTTTATGACCTCAACCTCAAGGTCTTCTTCAAGAGAATCTCCATACGATTCAATCTCGCAATCTGGTTTAGATAAAGAATCAAGTTCGAATTTTTCGACTGGGATTGCGGCCACACCAAAGTGTGGTGGTTGAACGTTAGGCTCATCTATTGGACAACCATCTTCACCAAAACATATCTGAATTTGTTGTATTATCTTGCTAAGTTCTTGATTGACATCGTCGGCAAGGCACTCGGGCAGCCCGTATGGGCGCTGCTGGGCGCGCAATACCGCGACAACGTCAAAGGC
>SDBT01015020.1_pt1 | contig 12324 bp, 13 predicted proteins | sample 2277101 | NCBI WGS metagenome assembly SDBT01 (sample SAMN10404973, study PRJNA504765) | marine sediment metagenome | isolation source: marine sediment core GS10_PC15, 103 cmbsf | place: Arctic Ocean: Southern Knipovich Ridge | collected 2010
AACTATTTACTTACACCTTCTGTAGTGAGTTTGGCACTTCTGTCCATAACACGCTTGAGGAATATGCTAAGTCCAAGGGTAAGGCAGACTATAAGAAGATTTATGCTGAGCAGGTAGCTATACTTAAGCCTTTTGCTGACGACATGAGCAAGGCACCATCCAAGGCGCGTGCCTCGTTCTTTATCGAGAAGGACTGTATGAATTGTCCATTCTTTGATAGCAAGAAGTCTCATTGTGGCATCATGGAGCAACATGTCGAACACTTCGAGGGCTGCCCAAAGAAACTCTATAACGATGGGTTATTGATGGTCGAGATGGCTATCGATCGTTACGGGAAGTATTTCAAGACGGGTATTAAAAGCAAAGACAATCCAACAGGTAAGGTCATCGGTATCGAAGCCGCGGCAGGCATCTTGTGGGGTGTTGGCGCGAACGGTGAGGACATCAAGATGAATGGCTTCATTGATCTAGTTGTTGAGTATGATCCAGAGACCTTGTTGGTGATTGACTATAAGACTGGCTTCTCCGTGCCTGAGCATGAAAAATTCATCAAGGACTTGCAACCCAGGATGTATTCCTATGCTGCGAAGTTGATGTATCCCGAATACAAATATCATTGGGTCCAGTTTGACTACTTCCGTGGCGTTCCGATGGAACATGCATTTACAGATGATGATGATGAACAAACACGACAACAGGTTGTGGCACTTTACAATAAAATCAGCAAAGCTCGTTCTATTAAACGACGTGGAGAAGATTGGTATTGCAAGTATTTATGTAACCGTCCATTCTGTGATCAAAAGTGGGAGGAGCTATTAGCAGGAGTGGACGGTTCGAATCCTACAAAGCCGAGGAAGAGATGAGAGACTACGAGGACGTTGAAGACGAACGCTGTAAGTATCTCCATGGTCAGCCACGACAACTAACTGTTGATGAAAAGTTTAGATTGATACTCAAGTTACTACGTGCGGATTTTCCAGCGGAGTATCCCGTTAAGGTGCGTAGGCGTAATAATGAGATTTTGAAACGTGGTGGTCATAAAGACGCACCTTATGGTTGGTGTAGTTTAGTGCATGAGGACACGCCTAAGTCAGAACAGAAACGATACTTTCTTATTGAGATCAATTGTAGTGTGCCATGGCACAATCAGTTTACAACCATCTTACATGAATGGTCACATGCCCTAACTTGGGAAGAGGTTGTTGAGGGGCGAGATCATAGCGATATCTTTCATCGCAAGTTTGGCGTGTTATATCGTGAATATGTTGAGGATTAAATATGTTGTATGATTTTCTTTGCAAGACTTGCGGTCATGAACAGGTAGAGGTCTTTTCTGCTAATGACTATGATAAGAAAGTGATGGAAGATGGGCGCTTGAAACGAAAAAAGTGTGAAGAATGTAGCACGATATCGCTTTATAGGCACATAATAAGGGTACCAGATATACTTGGCGGTCCTGGGGGTTACGTCAGTATGGAACGCTGGTCGCGCATGAACCCTGATAACGCTAAGCGAAAAGAGGCAGGGCTTGAAAAAAGAATGGCAGACCGTCATCGTAAACGTGTGCTTGACAAGATCAACAAACAGATGGGCGGTGGCAAATGTGAAGACAGAAACAAAGACTATGGCAAAGGCCAAGGCGAAGAAAAACTCTCAAATGATTAGAACTAAAGATTCATTAAGTGAACTCATCGATTCAGGTAAGTTTATCTCTTATGTTGATAAAGTTGCGGACGAGCGTTGTGAGGATGTTCATTGGACCATCCTTGGTGATTGTCGCTATAATCTATTGTGGATTGTTGTTAGTAATGTTGTTAGTGGCGAACAGGCTATTGAATGCATCCCATCACTTTCGCCGCGATTAGGTGATAATATTACTGAAATGGATCTAAACGATGCGGGTTTAGCGTTAGCTCATTCGGATAATATGTGGAAGAAACACAAAGGCAGGTTAACCAAATGACGAACGAAGTTGTTCATCTTCACAATCATTCCAGCCACAGCTTTCTTGACGGACAAGCCTCTATCAAGAACATGGTTGCTCGGGCTAAGGAACTTGGGTTGGATACGCTTGCTATCACGAACCATGGCAATATCTTTGCGTGGGTGGAGTTTTATCAGACATGTAAGAAGGCGGGAATCAAGCCCATCTTGGGCAGTGAATTCTATATGACCGATGAGCATGATGCCAAACATCGTCACGCACATCACCTAGTTGTGTTGGCTGAAAATGAAATTGGACTTAACAACATCATTCAGCTTACAACTCGTGCAAACGAGAATTTCTACTATAAGCCTCGCATCGACTTTAAGGATTTGGAGCGTCACAAGGAAGGCATTATCGTACTTACTGCGTGTATGCACGGTCCTGTGTCCTACTGGCTATTCGACAAGATGACGTGGCCTGTTCCCGGTGAAGAGTCCAAACTCAAAGAAGCCGCGAATATCCCAGAAGCATACCGCTTTGCTAGAGAACTTTGTCGCATTCTTGGACCAAAGCAACTGTTCTTAGAGGTGCAGGATGGAGGCATCCCCGAACAGCTTCTTATCAATAAGCGTGTCCGTCAAATGGCAGGCGAGATGGGGTTGAGCGTAGTAGCCACCCAAGATGCACATTATGTAAATCCATCTGACGCCCTGGCTCATAGCTTCCTCAAAGCCATGGCGTTTGGCAAATCGGCTGTGGAGGCGGGATCTCATGGGTTCTCCACCAATGAATTCTATCTCAAGAATCGCGAGATTATGCTATGCTCAGACATTCAAGAGGCAGAGATAGATCTTACACGAGACATCGCAGCTAGATGTAATGTGGAGTTGCAGCTTCACAAGATGAGACTGCCGCAGTATCCAACAGAAGACTCACGTCCATCTATTGACTTACTCAAAGAGAAGCTGCGCGAGGGTTGGTTACGTTGTGAGATTGAGGATAAAAATGGGGTATATGCCGCGCGCGTTCATCACGAGCTTACTGACATTGAACAGGCTGGTCTTGCTGACTATTTTCTTATTGTTTCTGACATTACGGATTACTGTCGTAATAACGACATTATGTGTTGCCCTGGTCGCGGTTCCGTTGGGGGTTCTCTTGTCAGTTTTTTGCTCGGGATCACAAACGTAATCGATCCTATCCAGTATGGTTTGATCTGGGAACGGTTCTATAATGCGGGTCGCGTCGGCTCCATGCCTGACATTGATACGGACGTCGAGAAAAGCAGGCGTGAGGAGGTGATCGCATATATTCGTAAGCGCTTCGGCGCGGATCGAGTAGCGCAAATCGTTACATTGTCATCTCTAGGTGCCAAGCAGGTGCTTCGTGATGTATTTAAGGTCGCAGGTATTGACGAGAACGTCAAAAGCATTATAGCTGGTTTGGTGCCAGCCAAGAATGAGGACCATGCGTCAATCAGTTTAGCAGAAGCTATTGAGGCTGTGCCAAAACTTAAGGAGTATGCTGAGGATGACAAGGAATTTGATATCAAAAGAAACGGAAGAGTTATTCGAACCACGTCCTGGAAAGAACTCTTTGACATCGCGGGACGTTTGGAAGGATGCTACAAAACTGCTGGGGTTCATGCTGCTGCGGTTGTTATTGCTGATGACGATTTTAGTCGTGCTGGCGTCCCTCTAGTCAAGGGTGCTCGCAAAGAAGACCTGATCTGTGGCTGGGATATGGACTCAGTAGATGCCTTTGGTCTACTCAAGGTAGATATTCTAGGCATTGCAACACTAGATGTTCTTAAGACAGCACTCGAACTTGTTAAGGCGCGTCATGGAGATAAATCCGGCGTGGCGAAACCAATGGATTTCCTACTTCAGCTTCCTCTAGATGATCAAAAGGTTTTCGACCTATTGTCTAGTGGTTACAACCAAGGAGTCTTCCAACTAGAATCAAATCTAGGTAAGGCGTGGTCCAAAAAATGTAAGCCAACCACAGTGGAAGAGATTGCGGAGTTAATTGCTATCATTCGTCCAGCATGTCTGGATACTGGCATGGCAGATACCTATGCTAAAATTAAGAAGGGTGAGGAATCTCCAAGTTATATTCACCCCATCCTCAAGCCTATCCTAGAACCGACTAAGGGTATTCTGCTTTATCAAGAGCAGGTTATGGCCATCTGTCAAGTTGTGGCGGGTATGGATCTTAAAGATGCTGATAGTGTGCGCAAGGTTGTGGCTAAGAAGAAGCCTGACGAACTACGTGAAAAGAAGCAACAATTTATGGATGGCGCGGCCAAGACAGTACCACCGAAGATCGCAGAAGAGATTTGGGGTTGGATTGAAAAACAAGCAGGGTATGGCTTCAATAAGAGTCATGCGGTGGGCTATGCTATCATGGCTTATTGGACAGCTTGGGTAAAGGCCAATTATTTCATGGAGTTCTTATGTGCGAATCTCCAACACGCCAAGGATAAAGCCAATCAGCAGCGCACGCCGCAAGATGTTATCGCTCAGTTTGTCAATGACGGTAAGTTGAAAGATATCGAAGTCATTCCTCCACGTTTAGAAACCAGCGATCTGGACTTTATCATTGTTGATGCCACTACTATTTCCTATGGTTTCTCGCACATTAAGGGTGTGGGCGCTTCGGCGCTCAGGGCGGTAAAAGCATGTAGGAAGGCTGAGTCTTTTACGGAGTTCTTGAATTTGGCAGCTACCAATAAAATGAACAAGCAGGTGGTAGAGGCGTTTATCTGCGCGGGAGTCTTAGATGGCTTTGGGGTCTCTAGGAGGGCCATGAAGGCGCAGTATACCCTCTGGGACGCCACGACAGCTAAAGAGCGTGAGCAACTGCCTAGTTTCCCTGGGACGCTCCTGGAGCAACTGAGAGCCCTTGCGGATGAAGATACGGTTGAGGCTCGCAAGGCAGATAAAATCAGGATACCCAATGTGAGTCGTCGTGCCAAGCTTCGGGGATTGATCCAGGCTTTTCAGGACGAGTCGCACAGAGACACCGTGGCGCAGATCCTCATGTGGGAGAAGCATTATTTGGGCGCAACGCTTTCTGGTAGCATGGCGGATCTTAATCGGGCCATGAGTGGGGCGCGCAACACCTGTAAAGAGCTTGGTTCAGGGCAGGTTACCGCGGGAGCGTTTGTAGATCTCTGCGTAGTGGTAGAATCAATGAGAGAGGTGACGGTTAAGCGAGGTAAAACGCAGGGTCGTCAGATGGCGTTTGTTACCTTAAGTGATTCCACTTATAGTCTAGATGGATCGTGTGCCTTTCCTGATCTTTATGATAAAATCAAGGCAGCGGGTATTGACGTGGGTGATGTAGTGTCTGTAGGGGGCAAGATGTCCGATCGTGGATTGATTATTAACAAGATGAGGTTAGTGTGATGAAGTATATGCAATATAAGGAGGTTGTAGCTCCGGATGAGATCTTAACTTTTTTGGAGAAGAAGGCTGAGATAGCTCAAGAGGCTAGTCTGCAAGAGGCTGGTTTTTTTGACTTTCTAAGTGAGCTTTCCAAGGAGGGGTGGCGTCCTATCTGGCAAAGCATGGCCTTTCCTCGCATCCTAGTAGAACGTGAAGTAGAAGAAGAAGAAGAAGTCGAAAATTAGCATACGATTTTGACTTCTTGGCACATAATAGAGATATGACTAAGATTGTTACCACCATTGATGGCATCCATGGGGATGTCAAGATTGCCATTGACGAAGGTAAAGAGAAACAAACAATGGATTTGAGGTGGTGTCAGTTTGACGATGATGGATCGACAGGATTTCTAACATCTTTTGCCCAGGCACCGATTGTAGTTACTGAGGTTGCCGCCGAACATTTTATTCGGATGGTAGTCAATGGCTTAGTTCGGACTTTTCAAATCAAGCCAGGAGACCTAACGATTATCAACCACATGGGGGAGCATATCCCCGATGTGCAGTTTTTACCCCCGACCTTTAAAGGTAATGAGGCTGAGATTACCATGCTGATTACTCAACAGGATAGCTTATTAAAGCTGCATTCCATATATGAGGAATCTGGTGTGTTGAACTCAAACATCATAGACATGGCGGAGGCCGAGGGTATTATAGACGACTTCCTGAGTCTCGTTCAAATTCGAGCCTCTGGTATATTTTTAGCAGTAAAGAAACCTAGTCAATAAGGAGAAAACCAATGGACCAAGCAAAGGTCGTTCTAGTTGGTCGCCTATCGCGCGACCCTGAGTTTTTTGGAGAGGGCGAGAAGCAGCGCGCACTCTTTTCTATCGCAAGTAATCGTGGTCGCGGAGACAACCGCAAGGCAAGTTTTTTCGACTGCATTGCATGGGGTAAGCGCGCAGATATTATGCGCGATTTCAAGACGGGCTCCGGCATTTTCGTCACTGGCGATCTAGAGCAGGACACTTACCAGACCAAGGAAGGTCAGAAGCGTAACCGTGTTCAGGTCAACGTGAGCAGCATCACCGCCACTACTAGCATTCGTCGTAGTGACGATAGTCAGAGTGAGGGTGGTACTGACAGGGTTAATGCTGGTAGCGGTAGCGGTAGCGGTAGCGGTAGTGGTAGTGGTAGCGGTAGCGAAGAAGCGCCCATTCCCTTCTAAGCGGATCTCCGGTTGTGATGACGATTTGTAAAATGGAAGAGTCTGCCGACAAGATTTATGCACAGCATCGTGGTTTGATTAGATCTCTAATCAACTCCATCGTTGTGAATAATCCATCAGTTGTTGACACTCAAGACCTGCAACAAGCGGGTGCTCTGGCGCTGATAGTCGCGCTTCGATCATACGACCCGTCGTTGGGCTCATTTCAATCTTACATTCGTAAGTGTATCCGCAACGCTCTCCTAGAGCAGGCCAACTCGTTCAACAGAGTCTTTACTGTAGATGAGAAGGTTCGCCGCCAAGCCAACGCCATCATAAAGTTGCGCGTTGAGGGATTGAGCGATGACACTATCATGACCCGGCTCGGGATTAAAACCCGGGCCACTTTTTTATCTCTGCTGGGGCTGGTTGAAAGCCACTCGGTAGACTTAGACCAAGTCGATATTGAGGTTGAGTCCTCTATCGAAGAAGAAAGCATCTTCAAGGTGTTAAACGAAATTGGTTTAGGTGAACCGGAAACGCAATTCATCAACTTAGTTATCAGCAACCATTCGATGGATGACATCATGAATAAGATGAACGTCAGTCGTTCTCATCTTTACACAATAAAAGCATCCATCCGTGACAAGATCTTGGCATGGGGTCAGGACGAATAAGCAGAGCAGGCGAGGAGTCGTATGGGTATCGAGAGCGAAGAAGGCTACAAGAAACGTATTCTCTTTATTGGAGAGGCGTCATTCCTTAATACAGGATTCTCTAACATCTACAGAGAGTTGTTACCACGACTCGCAGCAACAGGCAAGTATGAACTTGCAGAGTTGGGCTCTTATGCAAAAGACGGAGACCCACGTATTCAGGCATTCGTTAGGGGTAGATGGAAATTCTACGGAGTTGAACCAATAAACGCCGAGGAACAAGAGTTATTTAATCAGCAAGACCCTGCGCAACCTACACAGAATACTAACCAATTTGGTAGATGGAAACTTGATGGGGTATTGTCTGATTTTCGTCCAGATATTGTAATCGATATTAGAGACTGGTGGATGGTTGCTTTTCAGGAGCGTACCCCGTTCCGAAAGTATTTCAGTTGGTTGGTTATGCCGACGGTTGACTCCATCCCTCAAAAGGAGGAGTGGATTGAAACTTATAAGAAAGCCACTTATGTTATGGCATATTCAGACTTCGGTATTGACTCCCTTAGAAAATCATCAGCACGTCTAGAGCTACGTTCTGATCCCCCGGGCAAGCCGGGTTTTATTGGCATTGACAAAATGCCGGGTAAGTTACATCCGACACCGCTACGTCCCGGTGTTGACCTCAAGACTTTTAATGTGCGTACACCTGCACAAAAGGCTGCACTAAAACAAAAATGGGGAATTAAGCCAGATGTTCCAATCATTATGCTTGTGCAACGTAATCAAGCTCGTAAACGTATTGCGGAAGTCATAGTTTCTTTTGCTATGATGAAGGAATTATATCCTGATGATAAGGTTATTCAGAAATCAATCCTTGTGATGCATTCGGCGTGGCCAGACAATCAAATGTCAATTGATTTTCCGCGCACTATCGCACGTATCCAAACGGGATATCATGGTATACCAGTAAAACGCAAGGGTATTATTCGAGAAGTCAATTCGACTTTCATGTGTCATAATGAACAGTGCGGCGATGTATTTATCGCGCCGTCGATCATGTTGCGTCAGCATCCCGTTATTATGTGTCCTAAATGTGGACAACAGAGTGCTCGCACACCAACAACCGGATTTGGTATTACTCGTGAACAACTATCCGAAGTATTTGGCATGGCAGACATCATGGTACAGATGAGTATTGCCGAGGGTTGTGGCATGCCAGTTCAAGAGGCAAAGGCGTGTGGTGTCCCGGTATTAGTTACTGACTATGCCGCCATCGCAGAGAAGGGGCGTGTTCCTCTTGAATATGAGCATATTGATCGCAAAAATTACACCGCGCATAAGGGCGGCGAAGTGATGAAGGTTGCTTATAAGTACGAAGAACCAGAAACTACGTGTTGGCGTGTCTTTACTTCTAAAGATGATTGTGCTCAGAAAATGGGTGCTTTACTAAGTGATCCAGGTCGTCTCGCTATTATGAGTAAAGAGGCACGAGAATGTGCGGAAGATAACTATGATTGGAATAAAAATTGGAAGCATTGGGAATTCATTCTTGATCATATTACTCCTCAAGACCGTGATACTACATGGGATAAACCACTGTCTCTAATTGAGATTGACACTGCTGAGCCTTCAGCAGATTTGAACGATGAAGAATTTGTGATTTGGTGTTACACCAAGTTACTAGGCTATACTAGCGAGCATGATATTGATGAAGAGGGGCGACGTAATTGGATGCAGAAGCTTGCTGTTGAGTTATCACGAGGGACTCCAGCCATTAAGACCCGTGCTGAGATGACGAACTATTTCCGTCAACAAGGTGAGGCACAAAATCAAGTTGAACGTCTACGCTCTGGTAAGAAGGAGCTTCCGACAACCTCTAATGAGAATCAAGAAGATATGTTTGAGGCGATGATCGTGTAAAATGAACGGAGTGGTTTATAAAATTTGTAACATTGTCAATAACAAATGTTATATCGGAAGCACTTGTCATCATCGCGGATTTACACATCGGTGGTCTCAACACAAAAGAGCGTTGTTTAAGAACAAACATCATTCTTTATACTTACAGAGGGCGTGGAATAAATATGGGGAATCTTCTTTTGTATTTGAAATTCTTTTATATTGTGACCCTACAAATTGTTTGATGTATGAACAATTGGCTATGGATTATTACCAATCGGCATATAATATTGCTCAAGTAGCAGGTAGTCCTATCGGCACGAAACACACCAAACAAAGTAAACTTAACATGAGTTTAGCTCATCGTGGTAAATATGAAGGTATAAAAAATCCGGCAGCTAAATTGAACGATCAAGATGTTGTCAAGATTAGAAAAATGTTCAATGCTGGTGTGAATCGTAATCAGATAGCTGACAGGTTCAGTATTAGTCGAACACACATATATAGAATAGCCAACAAGGCTAACTGGAGTCATGTGTTATGAAAATTTTGTATATTGCACCACTAAGAGATTTTAGCGGATATGCAACAGCTAGTCGCGGTTATGTACAAGCTTTAGATCAAGCCGGTGCAGACATTGTAACACGCGCTATTAGGTACGATCAATCTGATCCAGGAACGGGTTATCAATGTACCGAACGAGAAAAAGAATTATTAAGAAAATCATTCAACGATGTTGATGTTGTTATACAACATACAACCCCGAACGAATGTCGTCCTACCCCTAACAAAATCAACATTGCGGTGGTGGCCTGGGAGACGACAAGGATTCCTGCCTATTGGGTTGAAAAGCTGAATCAGTTTGATGCCGTGATTACCTTCTGTGATGCAAGCGTGATTGCATTTAGAGACTGTGGGGTGACGGTGCCGGTTCATAAAGTGCCGCACACGTTCGACATCTCTAGTTATAGTCTAGAAGGCGTGGATCCTATCGTTGCTCCAAGTAGCCCCGATATTCTTAAAGAGCGTTTTATCCTCTACAACATTAGTCAGTTTGCCGCAAAGAAGGGTCTTGATCTTTTGCTACGCGCTTATTATGGTGCGTTTCATGGCCGTGGCGATGACGTGATGCTCGTGCTCAAGACCTATGTTAGTATGGTTGGTCGTGAAAATGAGCGAGACAAACTACAGCAATATATCCAAAGTGTTAAGCTTGGCATGAGACTGCCCATGGAGGGTTATCCTCCCGTCATGTTGATTACTAAGACTCTTACTGATGAACAGATCAAGAAGATTCATGCAACGGGAGATTGTTATGTGTGTAGTAGTCGCGGAGAAGGCTGGTGTATTCCGGCATTCGAGGCACTCACTTACGGTAAAAAGTTGGTGACAACTCTTTGGGGTGGCATGGGGGAGTTTGCCACGCCCAGCATAGATGATAATGTGTGTAAACATATAGACGCTAACGACGAATGGGTGGTTACGGGGGTGCGCAGAAATGTCTATCCGGTCAATTATTCAATGGAACCACTAGTTGCACAGACCCATGCAGATCCAGAACTATATACTGGTTTTGATCTAATTGCCGAAGCTTCTGTTTCATCTATGATAAGACAAATGAAGCAGGCGTTTGAAGATCGTGACGTGCGCGATCCCGCCCCTGACATGATGGAGTTTGATCATTCGGTAGTTGGACCAAGTATGTTTGGATTGATACAAGAAATAGCTGCGTCAAAGACGCAAGAGGTTACAAATGTCTGAAACTATTACAACATCATTTCATGTAGATGAAGAAGTTTATCTTGGCGAATTATCGCCGGGTGAGATTTTTGAATTTATGGATCAGCAATTTGTGTTTGTAGATGGGTCTTGTTCTATTGGGGTTCATCCTCATTTGAAAGACACTAAAGGTTTGTCAGCGTTGGCGGAATATCCTACCGATTTCATGGCCAAAAATTGGGAAAAAATCAAAGTTCGTAGGCTGTGGGCTCGTGGTCAATTTAGTCCTATGGAAGTTGAACGACGTAAGGTATCGTAATGACGGATCAATCGAAAAACCCCTTCAACAACAATTTGCCGAATCAGATTGCAGCAATCGTTGATGCGCTGGATTCCAAACCGCGCATTGTGCAGTGCATCCAGGCATGTAACGAAGAACAACTGATCGAAGCTTGTATGCTCCAGGTCTATGACAAGGTGGACAAGATTATTGTTATCGAGGGCGCTGTCAAGAATAAGGTTGATGCTGAACAGGCGACTCCTGATGGACATTCTCTTGATCGTACCGTAGAGATTATCGAAGAGGTCAAAAATAATCCTGCGAAGAATCCTGACAAGAAGATCACTTTTGTGCGTATCGATCGTCCTTGGGTGGATCTAGAAGAACTCAAAAACACCTTCTTTCAATACATGCAAGATGGTGACTGGATGTTGATTACCGATGTGGACGAGTTTATTATGCCCGAGGTTGTAGACAGCCTCCGTGAGGCTATCTCTTTGGAGCCATGGATGGTAGAGTTTGTACCCGCCGGTTTTTATCACTTTTGGCGTGACAGTTGTCATGTCCGTCGCCCTAGTGGTGATTGGGGACAACAGCACCAAAGATTCATTCGCTTTCAACAGGGATTGAACTACGCAAATCATCCAGTGGCGCGTGACAAGGATGGTGTTTGTACCTACTTTGATCCTCGTTATCTGAGCCGTCGTATGGTTCTTCCAAGTTTTGTGGTCTACCATTATTCTTATTGTAAGGACGATGGAGCAGAGGTAAAGAAAAAGAAAGACTTTTATGACAAGGAACTTGGCCAAGACAAGCATGGTGACGTGGGGGCTTATGCTCGTGGCGGACAAACTGACGAGTTTCTCAATCATTCGGAAGCTCTAGATGACGTATTGTGGTTTGGTGACAAGCATCCCCCAATCCTCACAGAGCATCCCATGCTGGCATACAAAGATCCGACACTCGGAGAGATTGACAAGAATTTTGACGATCCAGACGAAGTATGCAATGGGTACGAAGATTTCCGCACGGCTGAACCTTACAGTTTAGAGCACGTTCAGTTGATTTGGATTTTTGCCCGTGAGGGCAAGCAGGGATATGACAAACTGTTTAACTTGGTAGATGCATAATGACTGTAAAACTTCCAGATAGACCCAGAAAGCATAGGTGGGTTACCGAGGCTATTAGTTCAGGTGACAGCACCTTATCAGTATGGCCTTCACCAGATGACATCAAAACGCCAACCAA
>SDBT01015021.1_pt1 | contig 12323 bp, 10 predicted proteins | sample 2277101 | NCBI WGS metagenome assembly SDBT01 (sample SAMN10404973, study PRJNA504765) | marine sediment metagenome | isolation source: marine sediment core GS10_PC15, 103 cmbsf | place: Arctic Ocean: Southern Knipovich Ridge | collected 2010
AAGGTATAAAGATTTTACACCGGTTGCTAAAAAGCTGCGATTATCATTGAAAAAGATGGGTATTGAAGTAAACGAAGAAACTTTAGCACATGCTTCTATTTCAGTAGTTCATTATTCGAAAAATATCCCATTGACTGATGGCTCTACGCCTTACCATTTCATAAACAAAATCAAAGAAGCAAATGTAAAACTTTCCCTAGATGTAAATCAAACCGACTACCGCAACGATGGCCATAGCTACAAGTGGCACAGCAATTCTTACGAAGTTATTTTTTATGACAAAATTCGAGACCTTGAAAAGGCAAAGCAAAGTAGCAAGCGGGCTTTAGAGAAAGATAGCACTCTACAACTTAAATTTCTTAATCGACTAAAAAAAAGGAAAAAGTTCGAAGTCTTGCGAATGGAAGTTCGTTTGAATAAGCGTCAAAAAATTAAACAACTTTTTAAGAAGCTTGGCATTAAATCAAACCTTACATTTAAAAAGCTATTCAAGCCTGCTATTTCAAAAAAAGTTCTCCTGCACTACCTTGATGAGTTAGAAAGTAAACGTTCAATCTTGCCAGATTATAAATCAACAAACGATAAGGCATTGTTGGCTACTTTGGTGCTTAATAATCCAGAGCTTAAGACAAAACAAATTTTGCAAATGTTTGGATTAAAAAAGATACTTGAAACGGTTACCGTTCGTGAATTGAGAGTTATCTTTGCTAAGCACAACAAAAGAACTTGGTACCGGTTGATGGCGGATGCAAACAAAGTGAAATTACCCGTTATCCAATCATGTTTTGGTGTTATAAGAAAACATCTGAATAAATTTAAACCCCTGAGGATAGAAAAGTTTTAGGGTAAATCATAAGTTACTTTTTGGTTGATAGTGACCGTTTAACTTCTTCAAGTGTATATCTTTTTCCTTTTTTCTTTATAATTTTTTCAGTTTCGGTTATATCGTAAAGGTCTTCTAACTCTTCAACCATTGATGTAAAAGTTTTTACGTCCTAAAATAACACCGGTCTTTTCCCCTTTATCATCAACGATATATTGAGGTGTAATGGTATCTAATACAGACGGTTTCATAGATTATCCTTTCATGAAAAAGATATGTTTTAAGTATATCATATTTTAGATAAAATATTAGGCCAGATCTTAGAGATACAACCACATAAGTAAAGGATCAAAAATGAAAGCCATTCTTATTGCTAGAGTCAGCACCGAAGAACAAAGAGAAGCAGGAAATTCTCTACCTGCCCAAGTAGCACGACTTGAGAGATATTGTCAAAACAAAGAGCTTGAAATTCTGCGAACATGCAGTTTTGATGAAAGTGCTTATAAAGATCAAAGAAATGAGTTCGATCGCATAATCGATTTCATTCTTGAGCAAAAAGAAAAAGCTGTTGTTTGTTGTGACAAAGTTGACAGGCTTTCACGTAATGTATTTGATAAACGCATTGCCATACTTTATGAAAGAGCGCTTACTGATAAAATTGAATTACATTTTGTATCTGAAGGGCAAATAATTAATAGCCGTATTTCGGCAGTTGAAAAGTTTCAATTTAGTATCAGCTTGGGGCTAGCAAAATATTATTCCGATGCTATAAGCGACAATGTTCGGCGAGCTTTGGAACAGAAATTACGAAAAGGGGAGTGGCTATCAATGGCGCCTTATGGTTATAAGAATGTTACGAATGCAGACGGGAGCACAGATGTCGTTATAGAAGAGTTTAAATCTTGCGTGGTAAGAAAAGCATTTGAATTATATGCTACAAGTGCATATTCCCTAGATTTGTTGTGCAAAAAAATAAAAAATGAGCATGGAATTGATTGGCCTAAAGCTTCTCTTGGAAAAACGCTTAATAATCCTTTTTATCATGGAGTTATGATTGTGAAAGGGAAGAGTTATCCTCATCGTTATCCGCCCATTGTTTCTCGGGAACTTTTTGATAAGGTTCAAGAAATAAAAAGCGGGTTCAAGAAAAAACCTTTTAAATATGCTGGCAAACCATACATGTATCGAGGTCTTATTCGATGTGCCCACTGTGGTCTTGCTATAACGCCCGAAAACAGCACAAAGGTTATGTTTTACTATCATTGTACCCAATACAATGGCAAGCATGGGGCAAAGTGGCTGCGAGAAGAGGAGATTACCAGGCAATTGGGGAAGGTTTTTAAAAATCTACAGATGCCCGAAGAATTTTTAGAACAAATTGTTGATACTCTTAATACTGTTCATAAAGACAAGATTGATTTTCACAACAAGCACTACGATAAGCTTGCTAGGGAACAGAAAACACTTACTAAAATGATGGACAATTTATATCTAGATAAACTTTAAAGGGAGTATTACTGAGAGCAAGTATGACAAATTTTACCAATCGCTTCGAGATAAAATCACCGATGTCAACATCAGCCTAGAGCGTTTGCAAGATGCCGAAGATAACTACTATATCTCGTCAAAATATGTACTAGACTTAACAAAGCGTTCTTTCGAATTATTTGTGAGTTTTGAAGTTGAAGAAAAACGGCAACTTATCAAGCTGGTACTATCGAACTTAATGATCAAAGATGAATCCATTGTCTACGAGGCGCATAAGCCCTTTGAGATGATACTAAAAAGTACCGATCGTAAACAGTGGCGGGGCTGACGAGACTCGAACTCGCGACCTTCCGCGTGACAGGCGGACGCTCTAACCAAACTGAGCTACAGCCCCAAAATTGGCTCCTCGGGCAGGACTCGAACCTGCGACCCAACGATTAACAGTCGTTTGCTCTACCAACTGAGCTACCGAGGAAGGTCTTTTAAAAAATATGTTTCTACCTTGGCTTGCCAGCTGAAACTTTCCTCCTTCGCTAAAGCTACGAAGGATAGGTTGGCGAAGGACTGGTGGGCGAAGCAGGACTCGAACCTGCGACCCCCTGCTTGTAAGGCAGATGCTCTAGCCAACTGAGCTATTCGCCCCGGCTTTCTATGAGATTAAGAGACCTCAAATTTTGTATGATTCAAGTTGAATCTAATTAAAAACGTTAAAGAAGTCAAAGATTTTCCTTTATACGATTTAATTAGATTTTACCTGTTTAATTCGACTCTAGGGGTCGAGTGAGGTCTTTTTGTAGTTTCGGCATGGAAAAGCTGAATTTTCTTTAAATATTCTTCAATGATCGAAGGGTTTTCTCTGAAATCTTCGTTGCATTCTATGATGAGCACAGGGACCGTTTTTAAATAGTCGAAGACGTCTTTTTTTTCTACTAAGAATCGCTCATGCCATAAATGTATCTGTTTGAAGTAGTCCAGGGTTAACGTTTTTTCTGCTGCGCGGTTTCTTTTTATAGCTCTTTCATAACAAATTTCTGGTTTTGCTCTTAAATAGATAAAGCCTAAAGGAGGGGAGCATTTTTTGAAAAGGAAGTTTATCCATTTATTGTAGACATACCATTCTAGATCGGTTAAGGATCCAGAAGCATAACCATTTTTAGCGAAACAGTAATAACCAGAATATATGGAACGTTCTATTAAGAGATGGGGATTAGGATTTTGTTGAAATTGAAGGTAATTTTGTACACGGCATATTAAGGTAAATGTTTCCATTGTATATGACCAGCGAGGACCATTCTCATAGAATTTTTCAAGTAGTGATTGACCAAAACTTTCATTAAGCCATTTTTCTTTTGGTTCAGGCATGATAGGAATTTTGGGATTGTGTTTATTTATAATGTTTAAAAATGTAGATTTGCCAACTCCCATATTTCCTTCAACAATATACATGAATTACCCCTAATTTTTTATTTTAAAAAGTTGTTGTTTGTAAAATTTTTAAATTATCGGACGGATCTTCTGCTTTTCGATTTCCATTTTATTTTTCTTGCTGTAATAGCTTCGCAGGATCGCCAGAAAATCATTATTAAGTTAAAATTTTATTTTAAGTTAGTACAGGGATTGAATTTTTTGAGGGGAATTAGGGATGAAAAATTTTTGGCCCAAATTATAACAATAAATAATAAAATTTTTGTCTTGCTTCCTTTTCTTAATAGCTATTAAAATAATATTTGAAGTTGAGGGTGCCGGAGCGCCGCTATAAATTAAGAACATATCTTTTAAATTTTGTTAAAGCCCTAATGAGGATTTAAGAAGAGGATATTTTATGAAAGGGCGAGTGGTTAAAATTTGCACCTCTTTTATTGATGTGCCGGATAAAATTTCTGTTGCGGTTTATTTTGCAGGATGCACTATTCGATGTAAAGAATGCCAGAATCCAGGGTTATGGGATTCAAAAGTCGGTACGGAGGTTTCAGAGGAGGTGGTGGTAAAAAAAATTAAAAAAAATTCTTTAGCGGAATATGCGGTGTTTATGGGAGGGGAGCCAACTGATCAGCTTGAATTTTTGATTAGTATTTGTGAAAAGGTAACATTTTATAAAAAGGCGATGTATACGGGGCGAGAATTTGAAGATTTGCCTGATAGATTAACAAAATCATTGGATTTGATAGTCTGCGGGCCGTATAGAGAGGATTTTTTTGTTGAGGGTCGATGGCCGGCCTCATCTAATCAGAGAGTATTTAGAAAGGAAGGAAAAGTATGGATTTGCGATTGTTCTTAAAAGATGTTTCTCCTGACTTTGTAGAACTTTATAATAGTACCGATGAAACTTTGCTTAAACTTGAGGGGATTGCTCCGCAAAACTTAGACGTGTTTTCGATGGCAAATAAATATACGGATATAAAACTTGTAGACATGTCTATTGATGCGAATGCAAATGCACATGAAAGTAAGTCGTACGGAAATTATATAGCGGAGATTTCTAAAGGATGGCTAAAATTACTAGGATATTATCGTTTGTACCAGCAGGTGAAAAAAGAGTTTTCAGAAGAGAGGGCAAAAAAGTTGTTATCAGGTATTTTGAAAGGAGATTTGTATTTTCACGATAGTACCTCTATAGAAATTCCTTATTGTTGGGCTTATTCTACATATTTTATTATTGCTAAAGGTTGTAGATGGGGACAACTTCACTCTTTTCCACCTAAGAATAGACGTTCTTTCCTTGACCAGGTGAAAGAGGTTACGATAGAGGTTGCGCAAGAGATTGCCGGAGCGGTGGCGATAGGTGATTTTTTTGTTAACTACTCTTATTTTGTTAAGAAAGAAAATTTAGATCTCTCGATTCCTGAAAATAGAAAGAGCGTAGAAAATGATTTTCAGTCGTTGGTGCACACATTAAATAAAAAACTTAGGCCTTCGCATCAATCACCATTTTCTAACATTTCTATTTTTGATAGACCAAACCTGGAGCATCTCTTTGGAGAGTTGTGCTTCCCAGATGGATCATCACCGGATTTTGATCTTGTTGAGGATCTTCAGAGAATTTTCTGTGATTGGTTTCATAAGGGAGATCCTGCTACGGGGCTTCCTTATCGTTTTCCTATTGTTACTTTGAATCTTAGAAGAGACGAAAATCGAAAAATATTAGACCAAAAAGCATTTGACTATTTTTCAAGGATAAACTTAAAAAAAGGCTGTTTTAATATTTATATTGCTTCCGGAAATAAGATTGCCAGTTGTTGCAGGCTTGTTAATGATTTTGATTTGGGAGGGTGTGACAGCTTCGGAAATGGTGGGGTTTCTATTGGGTCTCATCGGGTTGTTACGATTAATTTAGCAAGACTTGGAAAGTTGGCAGACTCTTTTGACGAATTGATTTTACTTGTTCGTGATAAATTGAATGATGCAAAAGATCTTCTTGTTGCTCATCGTAGACTTATTAAAGATAGAGCAAGCAAGGGTTTGCTTAGCTTGTTTAACCAAGGGATAATACAAGAGAGTAGACTTTTTAGCGTATTTGGAATAAATGGTGTTTACGAATGTTTAGAGAGTCTTGGTTTTTCTCTTAAAACAAAAAAGGGTCAGGATGTAGCTTCATTCCTGTTAGAAGAGATTAGAAATTTTTCAGCAGAGTCTTCAAAGAGTTGTGGTGTACCGTTTAGTGTAGAGCAGGTTCCGGCTGAAAGTTTGGCTATAAAGTTTGCGGCAAAAGATTCTTATCTTTACGGTTCGAATTATAAAATATATTCGAATCAATTTATTCCTTTGTGGGCCAGTTACGACATTTTTGATCGAATTAAAGTGGATGGATTTCTTTCTAAAAGTCTTACCGGTGGAGGAATTACACATCTTAATATTGGAGAGCGGTTAACTTCGCCAAGCCAGATGAAGAAATTAATAACTTGTGCCGTGGAGGCTGGGTGCGAGCATTTTGCGGTTAATTATAATTTTTCTGTGTGCCAAAGGGACCATGTTACCATTGCCGCTCCTTATAAGGTTTGCTCTATTTGTGGAGAAGAGATAAAAGATCATTACACCAGGATTGTTGGATGTTTTGTGCCGATTTCCTCTTGGAATAAAGGACGACGTGAAGAGCATAAAATGCGAGTATTTGAAAATTCTTTTCTTGAAAAGGAAATGTTTGGAGAGAAAGAGGATGTTTTCGTGAAAGAACGGGATGTTGTATAAAATTGGAGTATATGTTATAGAATAATGCAAATGCAATAGCGCAAGTTTGGAATGGGTGATGAGTGCTTGCAACTTATTTCGGGCTTGCGCTAAGAGTGATTGCGCTAAGAGTGATTGTGCTAAAGGTTGTAGAAAATAACCCAGGTTGCTACTTTGATTAATCTCAGAAAAGGCTTTATCGCTTCCTTCGATACAATTTTCTCGAATAAATATATTCTCGAAAATCACTCAGGGCGGACGGATAAGGTAGGAAAGTTAGGTTAGAAAATCTTATAATTGAAGAAATGGTCTAATGGGAAAAAAATCTAATAAAAAACGTTCCGATAAAGAAATTTACGATGTTGTCTATGGACCGCATGCAATTATTGAGCTTCTTAAGGCAAAGAAACGTAAATTAATTTCTTTATATGCTACAAAACCTTTGCTTAAGTCGTGGGATAGAGTTAAACGGTATTTGCCACGAAACTTTCATAACGTTCAATTTGTTAAAAAAGAGGCTCTTGCGAGAATGGCCGGAAGTTCGGACAATAATGGCCTTGTCGCTTTAGTTTCTCCTTTTAAGTTTGCTAAAAAGATTTTTGATTCGAAGAAAAAACCATGCATTCTCCTTTTGGATGGCATTCAAGATGTAAGAAATTTAGGCGCAATTCTGAGGACGGCTCATTGCATAGGAGTGGATGGAGTTGTTTTATGCAGGAAGAGAGGTTCTGACCTTTCTCCTACAGTGTTTAAAACTTCTGCGGGGCTTGCGGAATATCTTGATGTTTACCGTGCTTCATCTTTGAAATCTGCTGTTTCTGAAATTAAGAAGGCCGGTTATAATCTTTATCTTGCTGTGCTTCGAGGAGGAAAAAATGCTTTTGATGTGGACTATAAGAAACCTCTTTGTCTTGTGATTGGCAGTGAAGGGCCAGGGATTTCAAGAGAAATTTTAAAGGAGGGCAATCTTATTACCATTCCCCAAACCAATAAGGATATTTCTTATAACGCTTCTGTTGCAGCAGCAATCTTAATGTTTGTTGTAATCCACGGAAAAAAATTTAAGTAGAGAAATTCTTGAAAAGGAATTGTGTTTCCTTATCGATCCAATTCTTTTCTCGTTATTAGAGCTTAGATTAATAAAATTGATTGCCCGTGTGAAAGCCCGGGCGTTTTGTTTTAGGAATCTATTGCAAAAAGGTGGCTGTTTTTTTTACGTTGCTATAGTCTTAATGGTTTTGCTGGGGTTTGTAATACGGTATAAATAGTTTTGCTTATGAAGAAGATAGTTGGCTGGATTATAAGAATAGCCTTATTGCTAGGTTTGGTTTTGGGGGTGGTAAAGGTTGGCTTTATTGTAAGAAGAATTTTTGCCGGCCTGGCTTCCCCGTCCGAGATAAAGTTGGAAACTAAGGGAATATACTCCAGTTTTCATTTAGATGTGATTAAGGAGGTCTTTAATAACATGGTTTCAAGCGAGGGCATAAAAAAGTTTAATCCTGACCTTTATTACAGGCAAATTTCAAAAAACGTTGATATGGTCTCTGAAGTTAGATGGAATATAGATGCTTCAAAGAGAGGAGTTCTTGAGGTTATAGGTGTTAAACCGAGTTTTTCTTTGGGCGACGATCGTGTTATTGCTGAAAACAGAAAGATTTATCCAAGGGGCTGTTTTGAGAAATATGATCTTTCTTCTCTTAGAAAGATAGTTATTTCTTCAAGCTATAGTTGCCAGGAAATCTCGGATAATTTCTATCAATTTCTGCAAAGGATTCCACCAGAGCTTTGGGATAGATACACTATTACTTATGAGTGGCCCACTTTAATCAAATTGAAAGATTTGATTAAAGGTTGGGAAGTTGTTTTAGATGAGAATAACATCTTTGATCAAGGCAAACTGGAGCAGTTAGAGCTTGTGTCTGATGAAATAAACTCTAGAAAACTGTTTACTAAAAGATGTCAGAATGGGGCAACGTCTTTGATTTTTGATTTGAGATTTGACAGACGCATTTTAGTTAGATTGCAAAATAATTAATAGGGGAGGGGCAATGGGAAAGAGAATATTACAAAAGCAATGGGTTGCTATAGATATTGGGACCTCTAAAATTTGTGTTATTGTTGCAGGGCTTGATCCTGCGGGGAATATCGAAGTTTTAGGCATAGGGAAGCATCCTTCTTTCGGGTTAAAAAAGGGTGTTGTTGTAAATGTTAAAACGACCATAGATTCGATTAAGAGTGCTGTTGCAGATGCTGAGTCAATGTCCGGTGTCAAGATAGAGGCGGCCGTTGTAGGAATCTCAGGGGGACATGTTCAATCGATTAATTCTCAAGGTGTGGTTGCTATTCGCAGGGGAGATGTTTCTCAAGAAGATATTAATAGGGTAATTGAGGCTGCAAAGGCTGTTCCGATGCCCGAAGATCGGGAAATTTTGCATGTGTTGCCACAATATTTTAAGGTTGATGGACAAGAATTGATTAAAGATTCTTTGGGCATGCATGGAGTTCGGCTTGAAGCGCAGATGCACATGATAACTGGATCGATATCATCTGTAAGTAATATAATAAAATGTTGTGAGGGTGCTGGAATAATAGTTGAGGATATTGTTCTTGAAACTTTGGCTTCGGCGGAAGCCACTCTTACGAGTACAGAACGTGAAATGGGGGTTGGCATTATTGATATCGGTGGTGGCACCAGTGATTTTGCAATTTATAAAGAAGGTAGAATTTTACATTCAAAAGTTTTGCCTGTAGCAGGAAACCATTTTACACGTGACCTTTCGATAGGCCTACAGATTTCTCTTCGTATTGCAGAGGAAATAAAAAAGAAATATGGGACTGTGAGCGTTAAAGGTGGTTTCAGTTTAGAAGGAGAGCCGATTATAATAGATCTTGGTTATGAAGGAAAAACGAAAAAGGTTGACCCTGCTTTCCTTTATGAAATTTTGAATCCTAGGGCGGCAGAAGTTTTTGAAATTATCGTCGATGAGATATTGCACTTTAATTTGCAGTCTTTTATGCCATTTGGTTTGGTATTGACAGGTGGTGGAAGTTTGCTTTCCGGGATGCGTGGGTTAGCATCAGAAATATTTGGTATGCCTGTAAGAGTTGGTATGCCTCAAAATAATCTGAATTCTCAAGGGGTCGAGTTTGTTCCCGATTCGCTTAAGAGTCCAATCTATTCCACAGGGTATGGCCTTCTAATTTATGCTTCGAAGGAAAAAGATTTAACGCTAGCTCAAAGTTCCAATGGGTCAACGTTTTCTAGGGTGTTTAAGAGGATGAAATCGTGGGTTTATGATTTCTTTTAATTGATTTTTGTGAACTAAAAAGGGAGAGAGGGTTATGCTAGAATTTCATATAGAAGAAGGTAAGTCGAGCAATGGTGCAAAAGTTAAAGTTGTAGGTGTTGGCGGCGGAGGTGGCAACATTGTCAACTTTATGGTTGGTAGTGACGACTTAAAAGGTGTGGACTTTATTGTTGCAAATACAGATTCGCAGGCTCTTAGTTTGTCACAAGCAGAAGTAAAAATACACATTGGTGAAAAGATAACAAAAGGCCTTGGTGCGGGATCTAACCCGGATGTTGGAAGAAGGGCTGCCGAGGAAGATTTAGAAAGAATTATGGAGCATATTGTCGATGCGGACATTCTATTTTTAACTGCCGGCATGGGTGGAGGAACTGGAAGCGGGGCTCTCCCTGTTGTTGCACGTGCGGCCAGAGAAGCTGGAATTTTATCTGTTGCGGTTGTAACAAAACCGTTTTCATTTGAAGGTAAAAAAAGAATGAAGCAAGCAGAAGCGGCAATAGACGATTTAAGAAAAGTAGTGGACACTTTTATTGTTGTGCCGAATCAGAAATTGCTTGATGTTGTGGAACCGAATATTTCTATGTTGGATGCTTTGTCTATGGTTAATGACGTGCTGAAATATGCGGTAAAAGGTGTTTCAGATATTATTGTTAAGCCAGGCCATATAAATGTTGATTTTGCAGATGTTCGGGCAATTATGAGAGATAGGGGAATGGCTATAATGGGCACAGGAAGAAGTGAAGGTGAAGATCGAGCAAGGAAAGCGGCTCTTTCTGCTATTAGCTCTCCATTGTTAGAGGATATAAAGATTGATGGAGCAAAGGGCGTTCTTATTAACATTACAGGTAATTCTAATTTGACTTTGCAAGAGATAAATGACGCCGCAAATCTAATTTATGAGAGATCCAGTGATGATGCGGATATTATTTTAGGTTCTGTAGTAGATCCCGATGTTGGAGATGAAGTTATAGTTACTGTAATTGCCTCGGGATTTGAGAGTGGAAAGCAAAGAGAATTATCTTCCGATTATAACTCTCGTCCAAATGTAGTATCAAGAGAAAACTACGGTGTGAAAAGCGAAAAGGAGTCGGGTGCTTCTTTTGAGACGGGCTTGACGGAGCAACAAGAGCGAGCAAGAAGATTAGATGAAGAAGAAGCTGTAGAATTCGATAAAAGAGACGAGTTTGGATCGGGTATGAACATGGCCGATCCATCCGGTTTGGATGATCTTGACACACCAACGTTTATGCGTAAAAAGTCGGAAAAAGAGGAAGATAATAATCTTTAAGGTTGTATTTGCTTTAATATTCCCCCTTTTTTCCCTCTTTAGTTTTGTTGAAGCCAAAAAAGATGTATTCGTGTTGAACCCAAAGGATGTAGTCATTTAGCCTTAAATGAAAAGCAAAAAAAAATTGAATTTTTAGGTGAGCAACAATCTTTTGGGGGAGGTTATAAAAAGGTGTTGTCATTACAAATTAAAGAAGCTTTGGCAATGGTGGAGTTTTAGATAGAATAAAATTTAAACAGAATATTAAGAGGTAGGGGCCAATTAGTTGTCATACTACTATTTGGACCAAAGTGCAGCAAAGGAGTTTTTGTCATTTTATATTTCGATTTAGGTTCGGCTTTTATATATTTTGGCGATTCGGAAGACAGGTTAATTTCCAAGGACCAAGGTTCCTTGCGAGAGGGTTTGGATGTTTTGAGGAAAAAACGAAATTTTTCTCAACTTGTTTTTTTGAAGCAGACTCACGGAGTTGATGGGGCTTTAGTTACTAGCAAGGGGCGTCTTTCGGTTACATCTTCTAGTGGCTTAGATGATTTAAATGTTTTTGAGCCTATTTTTAAGCCCGTAGATGTTTGGAGTTGTTCAGGGGATTTTATAGTTTCAAACAAAAAAAGAGTTGGACTTGGTGCATTAACGGCAGACTGTTTACCTGTGATTTTACTTGATTGTAAAAAGGGTGTTTTTTCTATTGTTCATGCAGGGTGGCGAGGAAGTGTTAAAAAAATTTGCATTAGGGCAATTGAGGTCATGCAGAAAAACTTTGAAAGCAAAAAAGAGGACTTAAAAATTTATTTTGGCCCATGTGCAAGAGAATGTTGCTATGAAGTAAAGCAAAATTTCATTGATGATTTAAGTAGAGAGGGGGTTAATACAGATCTTTTTGTCATCAAAAGGAGTGAGAAAACATTTTTTGACATAGTCCGTTTTAATAAACAGCAACTTAATAATTATGGAGTTTTGGATAATCAAATTATTGATGAGCATTGTTTGTGTACCGTCTGTAACGGACAATTTTGCTCTTATCGTAGAGGTAATGATTATAGGCGACAGGCAACTGTGGTAATGGTAAAATGATCCAACATGTTATTTTTCTTTGTTCTTGCCTGGCTGTAATCTAAATATTTTTGTTAATAGTTGTAAAATCTTTGGGGTATAGTTTTTACTGGATATTTTTTTGAAATATTCTAAGATCTTAGCAGAATCATGAAATTAGCAAAAGAGCGAAATCCACCCTCCTCCGTCTGCCCCGAGT
>SDBT01015022.1_pt1 | contig 12322 bp, 22 predicted proteins | sample 2277101 | NCBI WGS metagenome assembly SDBT01 (sample SAMN10404973, study PRJNA504765) | marine sediment metagenome | isolation source: marine sediment core GS10_PC15, 103 cmbsf | place: Arctic Ocean: Southern Knipovich Ridge | collected 2010
CCATAGCACAACACATAACTTCCTTCATTGTGAATCTCCTTGTTTACTTTCTTTTATTTGTTGTACTTTCTCTGCTGCTGCCATAGCACAGGAAAGCAAAACTTTGGATTTACAATCTCCACAAACTAAGTTGTCACCCCATTGCATCCAACTGTGTGGAATCTGTCCTAGATGTGGTCTAAGAATGCTCTCAGGCTTTCCACAAACACAGCGAAACTCTTTTGCTGGTGGGCGGTCTGAGAACATCTCTATATCTTTTGGGTCTATTTCTTGTGTGTTATAGCCAGAACCGTTACAAGCATAACAGATACCATCTTCAGGTTCACCAAGACAAGTAGAACACTTCAACCGAACCTTTATTTTCCATATAGACATTATTTACACTCCATATAAAGTGTCTTGGAATTCAGCATGACTGTTTTTTAACCATTCTAATTTTTCCTTTCTTGGAAAAGCTTTAATCAAAGATAATCGATTGCAGTTATAGATTTCAATGTCTGGCCTATCTTTTGTTATCATCCTTGCAGCATGGTGATAGTAGCGATGTTGGAATCTTCTCCATTCAATAGAATCGAATCCAAGTAGCCAAATCTTTTGTGCTCCCATGTATATTGCTAGCTGAATTGCAAATAGTCCAGTCATTTGTGGAAAGCCACCAAGGGCCAAATCTGTTTTCCAACTTTGTTCCCAATTTAAGGGAATCTTAGGCATCAGTTCTGCAAAGACAGCACTGCAAATGTAAGAGGTGAATAAATGTTCTAATCTTTCACTTGTGATAATGTAACCGTTCGCTGGTATATAATAACCATCAAAGTAGTCTCTTACATGGTCTTTATCTAAAGTACAGTGATAGTCCGCTCGCATGAATTTCCAAGAAGCGTTGATACCAATTGTTGGAATTCTAGACTGAAAAATCTTGCTTGGGTCATAGCGCCAAAGTGAAGGTCCATTACCAAGAAGGATAACTTCCAACTTGGATAGCCTATTCTTGATATGGTTGATACGATATTTAATCACTTGTTTAGGTCTCTTACATACTGATCTATTTTATCTATCAACTCAGCGTTCTCTATCTGAAACAACTCGGTTGTATCCTTAACTACCATAGCTAGCAATTGGCCAAACCTCAAATTTGGAACCTGAGTCCAAAGCATTTCTATCGCTCTCACTGTGTGAGCAGGAAACTTTTTATATTGGTCGAGCCTTTCTACTTGTTCTCCATCTCTAGGCATTTTTTTCTACCTCCGCTTTAGCTATTGATTTCCACAAATCTCCAGCGTCTCTAAGGAGTCCTGGATATTCAAAGTTGAACCCTTCTACACCTTGCTTGCCTAATTCGTCCAGGTTGAAGATTTCAAATAGTGCCCACCTTGGTGGGAGGATCTTGATAAACTTTAAATCATTTTTAGGATCAAGTATTGGTGTTTCTGCTCCACATTCTAATACAACATATGTGTGCCAGGTATAAGGTTGGATAGGTATGTCTTTTATGTGTTTTCTAAGAACCCAACAAGAAATGTTTCCTTGTTCACTATAGAAATCTAATAGCTTATCTGTATTTGCTAATTCTAGCTTGAATTTAGCTTCTGGACTACCGTCTAATCTTGCTGCTTCAATCTTGACTAGGAACATCAAACACCTCCTCAAGTGTTTTCTTTTCGAACCCTTGAATCGTTGAGTCAGGACTAAGATTGTAGATTTCTACCTCTGGCATATCGAGTTTCAACTGTTTAGCAGTCTCATCAAACATATCTGTTTGAATCTCTTGGTCTAATCTATCTGGGCTTATATCACTGTCAAAGTGCTCACCATACAAGTCATAGCCAATGAGATAAATTGGATTACATTTCATCCACAGTGCAACCTCTAGAGCAAAGTGCCCTGTCATATCAGCACTGGAACCCTCATCAAGTTGTATCGAGATTAGCCCAAATATTTGTGTGTCTTTAAGGTCTCCTTGTGCCCTAAATACAGAATCATCGACGTATATTACATTGCCCTCTTGTACTTTGTCAAGGTATTTTTCACAATGATTTTTGTAAGCCCAGAGAAAAGTACCTCTAGGATTCCAAGCTCTAGCTACAAGGTCTTCAAGGTGTTCATAGTGGAACATGATACAGTGATGAAGTGTTGGCCAGAGCTTCCAAGATTTGTTCATCCCAATTTGGCAAAATCCTTCAAGTTGACCTTGATAAGGACGGAGAAGCTCTAAGCTTGGGCCATTACCAAGTAGAATCGCTGGCTCTTTTTTGTGATTTGCATAGAAAGTATTAATCGGTTGTGCTTGCATTATCCCACTCCGATTTAGAACGCCACTTCTTGAAACTTTGGTTCTTTACAGGGATTACTGGGAAGACTCTCCTGTACCACTGAAACGGTGGAATCATGTTATTGATATACGCTATAGAGATCCTGGTTAGCTCTTTCATAGTATCTGCATCGAACACAGAGACAGTCTTAGGCTCTAGAAGCAATGGAGCCAGAGGTACAGCAATGAGTCCCGCTAAAAAACCTCGTCTATTCATTCTGGTTTACACTCCTCACAAAGTATTGTTTTAGTAGTCAGCCACCAACCTTTTGGTTCGTCACACTCTAAGACTGCATCAGACACGTAACCAATACCTTCCCAACCAATATAAACATCTCCAACACCTTCTATTGCACAGTGGTCACATCTCCAAAGGGATACTGGAACTCCTGACTGCATCATTTCATTTCTACCCATACAAAAGCCCCTCTTCTTGAAGCAGCTGTACAAGCTATACCAGTGAAGTCATCGAAGGTTTTATTTTTGGGCACTGCATAAATTCTACCTGCCTCGTCAACATTTACAAAGTCACCAACGTCAATCTTGGAGGCCGCTTTAAACTTATAACAAGCTAGCAGCAACCCGATAGGGACCTTCCATGGTTCTAACTCTGTAAAGGTTACCATCAATATCTCCACCATTGTTGCTTCTTATATTTGTCTAGAATGAACCTTACCATACCCAGCCCAACCTATTTCTGATAAGTACAGTACAAGTCCAACAATTCTTTTCTAGTGCAATAACACGTCCAATTGATAGGTTAGTCCATTTACCAGTCTCCTTTTTTACAGCTTCTATAGCGACATCGTAGTATATTACTTCGTCTTTAGAATCTAACGTTACTAAATCTCCAATTCTTGGCCTCAAAGCTCTTCGTGTATCTGCCGACACAGAAAACTTCTCAATGATATCTCCTTCCTCATATTCTAATGGTACTTTATGCGGAGGGATAACTGTTGTGCTAGTAATCATATAAGGGTTAGGAAAATACTCAATATCTTCGATAGAGACATCTCCAATTTTGCGTATAGTCCGAGATTTTATGCTTGGCAGTACTTTATTCAGTTCTGCAGCATCTACCTTCGACAGCACTACTTTCGAACCAACTGCTACTGCAGCCAGCCCACCAAATAACCCTTTTAGTAAGTCTCTTCTATCCATGATTAATCTCCCTTATCTTCAATGCCCTCTTTTAAACCTCTGATTCCTTGTCCAATCCCTGTCATTAGTTGGGGCAATTTCTTCGCGCCAAAAAGTAGAATCAGAATGAAAGCAATGATTAACAACTCTGGTACTCCAACAGTTCCGATGAATAATGGATACATTTTAAGCTCCTTTTACTTTTTCATAACATGTAGAACAAACAGTTCTCCCCCAAGGTTTCATAGCCACCTCTGCAGTTTTGGGTTTGAAGTGCAATTAGCTACAAAGGTTTTCTTCCCTCCTATTAAACGTAAACCCTTTGTGGTTCTAGCCCTAGATAAACCTACGTACAACATCCCAAATGACTTTCTAAAAAAGGTAGATCTAAAATCTAATTGAATTCGGTCTAAAGACAATCCTTGGACTTTATGAACCGTACTTGCATAAGCAAGTCTGATGGGCAAATAATTGATTGAACCAACTACAGTTTTCTTTCCAGCAACTGGTTGCTCATTTGTACGTTTTACATATTCTATTGCAACAGTCTCCTTATTTCGAACCAATTCAATGAAAGCTATACAACTATCTAACTGAGGCTCTATAACAAAGTCTCGAAGATAACCTAAATCCCCATTGGCACATTCAATTCTACCATCTGCATCTCTTTGGTTGTTGAGAATCATTACTAAAGCATCTTGTTTTAGATTTAAAACCTCAGGAATTAATTTCCATTCTGGACTGCATTTACCTATTCTAGTATTGATAAAATCTACAGTCTTTGTTTTAAGCAGTCCTAACCGATAAGCATTTTGCGCATCAACCTGTTTATTGTATGGAAAAACTGTCGTACCATCAAAATGAGCATCTACAGTATTATTCATGTAAGGCTTGAAAAAATCTACAGCCTCAGTACCTTTACCAGCTCTAACTAGATTCAAAGCCTCAGTGAATCCTTTGTCTTCTTGTCTGTAAATATGTTGTAAGACAGTTGTATTAGCTTCAAACTTATCCCAATGTTCTGATTCAAAAGCATACTCACCTTCAATTGGCATAAGTTGAAAATAATCTCCAGCAAGTGTTAAACCTATAGTTGGTTTATGCTCTTTTTCCAACTTATTATTAAGTCTATTTAAAGCTAAACAAATTACTGATAAGTTGGAAGCAGGCAACATACTCAATTCATCTAGAAATATACGTCTTATTCCTAATTTACCATAAATTTCACCCAGTCTATAATCTAACTTGCCTGTAGTCCAAGCATCAAGCAAAGAATCAGTATTGTAATACCATAAAAGAGAATTAATTGTAGTACCCGCTCCAAGGTTAACTGCAGCAATACCAGTAGTAGCACATAGAGCAGAGCCTCTCTCTGTTCTTGCTCTCTCTTTTAGTAACCAACTTTTGCCCGTTCCCGCCCGGCCAAGAACACATTCATACTGTGCCATTAGGTTCCCCTCAGTTTCTCAATACGAGGCCTCAAAAAATGTATTAGATTTTCTACATGTACTTTATTGCATCCATATTTAATGTGTAATATTTGAAAGGAATGACGTTTATCCGAATTGGCATCCAGATTGTCTCTCATACAATTCTCTCGTTGGTCATAGAAGAGTCCCCAATCAGTCTCCCTTCCTCTCCACCTTTCCATACTTTTTACTGCTAATTCTTTTGTCCGGTGAGTCCTTATTACGAGTCTTGGAGCTAATTGTTCCCACTGAGTCCTAGAGAACATAGACATCCCAGTGTTCTTGATACCCACTAGTCCCTTGATAGCACCAAAATAAAAGCCGTAAATTTTGAGCCAGTCTTGCATGTCTGCATCGGAAGTTTCTACTTGTTTATAAGTAGGGCTAATAATTCTGTTATCTTCGTAACTTCCAATTGGATGAGAACTGTCTTCTCCTGCTGTCGTCACCATCCTTTGAGGGTGTGCCATAAAAACGTCTAGATGCTCATGTAGTACCATTGCTGTAAATGAAGTTCCAGATCTACCTACTCCAACCACTACAACGTCTGGGTGTCTTAGCTTCATTAGTTTTCTCCTTAAAAAATAGGGGGGAACTTAATCCCCCCTTTCTTAGGCAATTTAATTACGCCGTTCTGAATCGCGTAATTCTAGGGAACGCTCTCAGTGTTGCTTGGCACTCGTCATCACCTTGAGGAGACAACGCACAGTCGAAACGCTCTACAAACAACCTATCTTCATCGACAGGAATACGGTTGTCAGGGTCACTAGTGTTGGTGTAATACGCTGCTCCACAACCAGGAGTCCCTTCTTGTTGTTTGACTGACCCATCTTCTTGCTCAACATACATGTCACGGTGTTCGCTACAATTAGCAGACCACTCAAGCTCAGCTTTGAACGTTTGTCCTGCCTTGGCAACAAGTGCCTTAGCGTACGCAGCATTGGAATTCAATGCAGGAAGTTCTTCGCCCTTGTATAGAGCTTGGATTAGGTAGAACATTTCTGAAACCATAACCTTCTCTCTACCCCTAGCGCGTTCGACGTTAGTTATACTAACGTTTCCAAGGGTAAGCCCATCGTAGTCTCCTCCAGGGGAGTCAATAATGGCAAGAGGATTGTCACGGTCGAACTTCGCGCTGATGCGTTCTACATTGTTTCGTTCAAACGAATTCCAAATGTCACCTAATTCAAGAGGCAACCTGAAAGTAAAATGACCCGGTTGAGGAAGCGGTTGGAACCCGCCACTTTGTTCAGGTACTTCTTCAGGTACTTCGATAGCCTCATCTGCTAAATTCAGTTCTTCTAATTTGCTCATTTACTAGTAACCTCCGATTGTTTGTTTGCTCTCTTTGTAACTAATCTTTGTGTTGGCCTAGGTGGTATTGGTTTTTTAGCTACTGCTTTGCCTGGAACCCTCATTGGTGGTTTGTGGCCTGACTTTTTCACTGCCACTTTGGGTACAGGCTTTGTTGACTTTACTTTTTTTATTTCCTCCTTAATCCCTTGCTCAATTACTACCGGTTGCAACCCTGGTGCATCTGGGTATGCTGCAGCAGTAGCAGCAAGAGTTTTCTTAGTGGCCCTTTCTAGTAAGTCTTGAAAGTAGCCAAGATTGAAAGTGTTGAAAGGTAAGCCCTCGATGGGAAGACCGGACTCGGGATCGATAGGTCCATCTGACAGATAATCGGGCATAGTACCAGGGAAAGCCCTAGTCTTGCACAGATGTGGGATGTTATCCTCTTCGCGGTACTCTGTTAGATATAACCTATACTCTTTTCTTCTCTTCTCGTCTAATACAATGGTGGTCCCAAGACAGTTGGCTACCCATGCTGGAACTTCTGCGGCCTTAGCTTGCCCGGCGATTGACGGTCCATAGATGCGGAGGCTAGTATTCGAATCTGTTGCCCTTTGTTGTCTTGCCGTGAAGACAGGTCCGATAATCAACCCTGAGATGTTTGATGCGTCTTGAATCCACACCGCAGCTCTGTTTTGTGCAAAGCCGTAGTGAGATCTATTGTTCGCACCTACCGTTATTTCACCTGAGACAATCTTACCACCGAGAGCTGTCCCTTCACCTTTCAGTTCACCAGTACCAACCTTCTGTGCCATATCTTCCATAACCCAGTCTTGCATTGATGTCAATCCATCATAGAACATAAGACCTACGTCCTTAAAGAAATCAGGCCTTGATGACTTTTCAGAAATGGTACCAGTTTGGAGATTCACTTGTTTTTTGCACTTAGGACATTTGATAGTGTGATTAAAAGCTTTTCTTGCTGCCCGTTGTGCAACCTCAGCGTCACAATACCCACAAGTTAACGTGAAGATACTTGTTATAGATGGGAGTAGTGTAACACCCGGTGGAACTTCACCAGTGATAGGATCTAGAAACTCTGTAGGCCACTGCCCTTGGCAAGCCCGACTACAGGTTTCAAAAGCTTCCCCCCTGGTTCTGAGCTTCCATACTCGCACGATTCCTGCTCGGATAAGAGCATCAAGGTGAGTTGGAAAGCCACCTCCATCTATGGAGTATAGAAGACTAACTTTCTTGTGTGTCTTCCATCCCCACTCAGCTAGGGTTGCTAGAAGGGCTGATTTGCCTGTACCAGTATCCCCAACTAATAATGTAGTACTTGTTACTGCCAATTTTTTGCCTCCTATTTTTCTGTGTATGTTAGTATACCGTCTTTTACTTCTCCACCTTCTTTGATTTCAATCTTTGGTTCTGCTGTTTTTGCTGTTTCCTCTACTGCGATTTGCATTTGTCCTTCTGGTGTTTCTTCTCTGAGGTCTTCTACCAGTTGTCTAAAATCCTCTTCATTGAATTCTCCCTCTTCCTCTACAACTTCGAAGACATGATAGACACGATAGCCTGCGTCACATACGGCTGCACCAATATAACTAAGTCGTAAGCCTTCTCCTACAACGTCTGACCAAGATTCACTACCGTGAATACATAAAACATCTATAGTAATAGTGAGAGTCTTTCTATCTTTCTTTTTAGGTGTTACAGGTTGTATGAAGAACAATACTGGTGCATCGTGAATGTTCTCGACAGAAAGTAGATAAGATTCTTCTGGGACAGTAATAGTTACTACTGTATTGAACTTATCGATAGGTACTTGAACTATTTTACGAATCACTCTTTTCCTCCATTCCAAACATTCCAAACATCTTCTTCTTTTGCACCTCTATAGGGCTAGTACTTAATTGGGGTGCAAAGAACTTTTCAGTGTTAACATACCCTCCAGAAGAACTTATCCAAGATACTTTTACCTCTATTTCAACATCTTCCTCATTAAGTTGTTCTACAGAAGAAGGGGGTTCTAATTTCAACTTCCACCCAAAAGGTAAAAGTACACCAAGCATTTTTCCTGAAGCTATATTACGTAACAACTTTTCTTGCTCTTTTCTAATAGCAATAGCATTTGTATCCTTCTCATTCCAGATATCTAAACCTTCCGGAGCAGTTAAGACTGGGAACAAAACTCCATTTTTGACACTCTTTTTTATGCTCTTTACAGTCAACTTAGGACTTCCTGAATTGAGGTAAACAACATCTCCAACTTTAAATTCTTTTTCACTCATTTTTTTACTCCTATCCTATACTCGAAACTCTGCTTCTATAGGATGATTAGGTGTTCTAGTCTCAAAGCCTTTCATGCTGCAGGGTTCATCCCAACCAGCACGTCGTCTACAAACGTCATAGAAAGAGCAGATAGAAAATCCAAACCTTCTACAGTTCCAAGACCTCGGCACAAACTCTCTAAGCTCTGCTTGGACATCTTCATGGCCAAAGCCTTTTTCTTGTACCAAAGCATCGATATAGGTAAAGACTTCGTGATTCCGTCTTTCTGTGTGTTCTACATCGAGCATGGTTTCTTTTACTTGATCGCTAGGAAATGGAAACGGACCAAATAGTTCTACGTGAGAATCCAGTTCTTCATCAGGCATCGAGGCAATGTAATGCTCCATCGGTGTAACATCTTTCGGCATATCATCATGTTGGATCTCCCAAACAGGAGTTTTCTTATATGCAGCGGTGACCCCTTTGCCTCTTTTGTATTTAATATCTTGCTTCAACATCGGAGGTGTACCTGGACGTACATGAGCATAACAAAGGCTACTTAATTGTGCTTTAGGTAAGTCATACAGTTTAGTATCAGTATTGTATCCAGCTCTACGATAGCCTTTTACCAAACCATGTACATAGGACTCTACTAGGTCTTCCTCCAGATAGCCAGAAACACCAGCTGCTCCAAATGCAAATTGAACATCACCGTCAAAAGTTCCAGAGTCAATCTTGGAGCCAGTTTTAATTTCGTGGTAGGTAAGAGCCTTAGTGGAATACTTTCGAGCTATAATATCTGGTCTAGACATTAGAAGCACAGCATTGCAACCACGTTCGTCATGAATCTTGGGATCACCGGCTCCTGAGAGACCACAGGAACAGCCAAGAATCTTTTCCATTTCCTTTTCAACTTCTAAGACTTCAAACTGTTCCAAGAACTCTGGCAAGATAGCGTTTGCCCAGGATAGAATCAAACCTCCAATCAAGGTAGTTTGCTCCAGTACGACAAACTCTGCCCTCTCGGAATCCTCAGCGTCAAGGAAAGGTGTAGCGGCTACTTCTTCAAAGTAGTCGTGAGTAACTTGGTCAATTGTCGCTCTAATTAGTTCTTCGGTTGGATGTTCCTTTGTCTCGATGTGGTGTGTTAGAATCAGCTCGATTGCTTTATGTGCATGTGAACCTGTAGCTAAGGGAATTGAAGTACCTTTGTAGATTATCCCCTTGCCAAGATAGTAGTACCCAAGGTAGCATTCCATTGGGCATAAGAAAAATGTTTTTTGTCTGCTTCTGTCAGCTACTATCATTATTTGTTGTTGGCAAAGTACATAATTGACGCAATGATAGCTATTACAAGAAGAAACGTAAGTCCAATGCCAATTGAAATCAAAATTGGAGAGAGCACCCACCACCAAGACCAGGTAGCTACTATACCAGTCTCTGTGAGTTTTAAGGTAATGAAGATAAGTGTGAGTAGGCTAACAAAGCCAATCCCACCGCTAGTAGTGCTGCTGCTATTGCTCATTTACAACCTCCCGTGTTGTAGAATGCGTCCTACGTTCCATGCATCCCATGAACCTTGATGATGAGTCCCTTCCATCGTAAGGCCGCAGTAATTTAAAGCTGCTTTGAGCCCCAAGCCCTTTTTCAGCTTTTTGTACATAGAGAACATAGGTTTTAAATTGAAGTGTGTGGTTCCAAAAGGATAGGTGACACCTTTACGATTACAATCCCGCTCAAACTGTAATCTGTCGTAGTCACCCCAACTGGCCCATACCCGACGCTTGCTATTATACACAGTTGTCAAAACATTGCAAGCGTCTGAAAATGAATGAGCGTTTTTTAACATCTCATCAGTCCAACCAGTGAGTTCTGTACAGTATATAGAACACGAAGATAGTATCGGTCTAACTGGAATGGAAAATCTTTCAAGTGGTTCCCAAAGGGTTAGGTCGAAGATGCATAGTCCTACTTCGATAATTTCGTTTACTTCTCCTGGTGGTGGAGGGCCACGCCAACAGGTTGCTTCGACATCGATGATCAGTAGCTTGTCTAACTTGGTTGCCATTAAGGTCTACTTTCTATTTATTTTACTTGTTCTATTTTAACTTGAGTTGCTTGTTTTACTTTACAATCGAATTCTATTAGAGAACGACAGCAAAAACCCAAAAACACTAGAACCATAGCTACAATTATAACGTCTCTCCAATCTGCATTAAACATACTATTTTCCTTTCTTAAAAGTTGCGGGGCTTGGAGGAAGGAGAAAACAGAGAACCCCCAAGCCCCTAGTGTCCATAGTCCGAGTGTGAGATCTCAGAAAGCCTATGAACAATGGAAATTATTATTGCTCTGGAGGGGAGACTCGAACTCCCAACTCACGCCTTAACAGGGCGCTACTCTAGTCCTAATTGAGTTACTCCAGATGACATAGTTGAATATAATTACTGAGAGAAGATAAGTAGCATTCTAGCTTACTACTCTATAATAATCTTCTCTCTATAGAGGTGCATCAGTTCGGTCTGGCTGTTGCATGAAAGGCTGACCAGTACCCTCCCCCTCTAAATTGATGCCAGTAGGAGGATTCGAACCTCCACAGCTACTTAGAACCACGAGTTTACAGCCCGCTTTACTCACCAATGCGTACTGGCAAAAACACGGGGATGTTCTACCATTGAACTATAGCCCCCTTTTACAGCGGCTAGCTGGACTTGAACCAACATCTTCCCCTCCTGTGCCTTATTTCTAAGGACTTAAAATGATCAGAGTATCAGGATTTGAACCTGAGACAACTCGCTTCCAGGGCGAGGGCTCTAGCCAGACTGAGCTATACTCTGACAAAAAGCCGGGTTGGTCAGGGATGCCACTAGCCTAAGTGAGTATAAGCCAACCCTATTTGTTTAAGCACGTATAAGGCTATCACTTAAACAACATATCAAACTAAGGAACACAAATCATTACTTGTTCTTTTGGATCTCGTGGCTTTGCAGCACCACCAGCAAAAGTTCTTACCCCGTGGTAAACAATCCAGGCTCTCAGTCTTGACATTCCATCTTCTAAGCAAATGTCTCTAAGTAACTTATCTGCTGGTTCTCGTGTATTATAATCCAAGTGCCCATCACGAATCAACTGGTACAAGGCGTCGTGGACTAGAGAGCCTCTCATGAAATTTAGTGTATCAAATGTTGGACCACTTGGGCCATCCCAAGCATATCCTTTTTTTACTGTGAGTTTGCCAGCCTTAGTGAGTCTCAAGTAGTCTGTGTTGACTATAGACTCAACCTTAATCTTTGTCTTGATAGAAAAAGGCTTCACTAATTGATACTTATACTTTTTGAGTTTCTTGTAACACACTTGCATTTGGATCTCCTTTGTTAGAATTGCATTGCGGTCGGGTTATCGAGGGCACCGCAAACCCCGTTCACAGGAGATTCCCACGGGCTATCATGAACTCACCCGGATTCACCCCGGAAGTACTTTGATGGGATTGTACTGTCCCAAAAACTTCCCCATAGCGAAAACTTTATAATTGCAATTGTCCTAGTGGTCACCCTAACCACCTCTACTCATACCACAGTAAGGATTTTTGCCGTGGCCAAACCAAGTGAGTCTACTAGGCTTAATACCAGTGCCCTGGAAGCGTAGCAGTTAAACACAAGATTCACGTTCAAAGCTCTAGGACAATATTGAGAATCTCCTTGCACCGTGGTTCTCTGCTATCCGCCATTCATGCCGATGCTAAGATAGCCAATAAGCCCTCGGCAGCTATCCCAGCTAGTAGGCCTTGGGCGGCAAATAAGGTCCGTTTATTTCAATCCTCTTCCCCGACAGACGGACC
>SDBT01015023.1_pt1 | contig 12322 bp, 7 predicted proteins | sample 2277101 | NCBI WGS metagenome assembly SDBT01 (sample SAMN10404973, study PRJNA504765) | marine sediment metagenome | isolation source: marine sediment core GS10_PC15, 103 cmbsf | place: Arctic Ocean: Southern Knipovich Ridge | collected 2010
GGGGTGGTGGGGGAGATGTATTCCGGATCAAATGCAAGGAAGTTGCCCACAAAGGCATCCAGGAGTCCATCCCGGTTATAATCCCAGAAGGAAACGCCAACGCTCCATGTGGGAAATCCATTCAGGGAATCGGGACCCTGCAAACCCAGCCTCTCTGTAATGTTGGTAAAAGTTCCGTCACCATTATTTTGATAAAATACATTGGGACCATAATTGAGCAGATACAGATCCAGGTCACCGTCACTGTCATAATCAATGGCACCGGCTGCCATGCTCCAATGCCGGTCATCCACCCCTGCTTTTTCAGCAACCTCCTCAAAGGTGCCGTCACCCAGGTTCCTGTACAGTTTATTGGGGGTGTTTGCAAAGACTTGTCCCTGTTCATCAGAGATTCCTTCCAGCCAGGTGCCGTTCAGCAGGTAGAGATCGGGAAGGTGATCCCCGTCATAGTCAAAAACAGTGATCCCCGATCCGCTGCTTTCCAGTATATTCTCGTAGGTGTAGTCACCAAAATTGTACAGGAAATCAATCCCCGCTTCCTGCGTTACATCTTTGTAACTGATCTCCGGCTGATTACATGATTTCAGGATTAGTGAGCCTGCACATAGTACCAGGAAGAAACCGGGTACTCTTCTCGAATTCATCTTCACAATTCTTTGCCCAAATATACTCATTGCATTTCAAACACAGCGCGCCGGAACTCACGGTCGGTCACTTCCCTGGTATTGTACTTCTTTTGGTATTGCCTGTGTTCCCGGTCATCCGGGTAGTTTTCACTGTTGTCGTACGGATACCTGGTCATCCCATGGAATGGCAACGGTTCAACCCGGTTGCCTTCGGCGGTATTCAAATCCCCGTCTTTCACCCAGCCTGTAGAATATATCAGGAAGTCCCTGCTCCAGCCATCGGGCAGATCCTCCAGTTGACCTGCATCGAATTCAATGGTTGTTTCATCACCTGCATTGGTAATGATGTAGTGGTTATCCTGGTTCTGCAGGAGCTCCAGTACATCCCCGTACCTGGTGTAATTGCCCGAGAGGTCCCGCCATTTCGGTTCTGTAGTTATTGTTTCATAGTCGAACCAGTGCGGGCCATATGGCCCACCCTTCCTGTACGTGCGTGAGAATCCACGGTAATGATGGTCGGCAGCCACAGGATCAAGCCGGGATATTTTTAAGGTTGCGTCCATGACCGGTGAGGAGAAAAATGCCTGGTCCCAGTATATCTCCATGTTGGTGCAGATGCGGACCCGGTGATCATCTGAAAGGAATTTTCCTGAAAGGTTGGTGATGATCGTTTTGTTCTTCCCCTGTGGAAATCCGATGTTGTCAATGACTGTTTCCCACTGACCTTCACTGTTTTTTACCTGCAGGTAAGGAGCCACAACCTTTTCATTTTCTCCCTGGGACAGCGCAAGGTTGATACTGGCATCCGTGGGGAATATCCAGCCATTCAGAAACAGGAAAATACTTTTTGTCAGGGCCAGATCTCCCGGATCGATGACCAGTTCCCTCATCTCTGTAATTCCCTGGTAACGTTCTTTTTTAAAACCTGCCACATACCTGTCATCTTTTTTTCTGAGCAACTCAGTTACTTCATTCCCGTAACCATCTTTGGCCATTACGGGTTCAATTTTCCGTGAAACGCCATGGATCTTCAGCTGTGGATAGGGTGGGGACACGAACTTTTCATCCACATAGATATCCAACGAATCGGGATGGTCCACTACCAACAGCTGTACTTCGTCAAAATAGACGGTTTCCCATAGTTCATCAGTTACCTGGATGGAGTACCTGCCGTTTTTTGGTCTCAGCATATTGCCGGGAATTCGGTGGTAATCTTCGGAAGCATTTGGGAAGGCATAGGTCAACTCTTCGCCCATGATCCCCATGGGCATACCCAGGGCACTTCTCCACATGATATCTTTTACGAACACATATTCACTCCCGTTCCAGGTGTATAGGAACGGGCAGGAACCTTTGAGTTGTTGCTCTTCGATCAGATCTTTTTCGATACCGGGTGTAAATATGTTCTGCGGGGTTCCATTGGTCCACAGGATCCGCACCACATCCACATCGGAGCGGTCAGCCAGTCCAAAATAGACATTGGGCTGGGTAACCACCTTCATCTGGTAGAGGTTTCCTGCACGCAACTCGATTTTAGCCCCAATACCATAATAATTATTCTTACCGCTACCGGTTCTGATGCCTTTCAGTCTAATCTTCAGATGATGATTTGCATTTCCGCCGTCATTGCGCAATAACCTTACCCCACCATTCAATCCTGCCAGGAAGATATCCAGGTCGCCATCTTCGTTGTAATCGGCCAGAGCGATCTGGCGCCCCCCCTTAAAATCCAAAGGCAACAGGTGGGATACATCTTTAAATCCCCCTGTTCCATCGTTATGCAGAAGGATTCCTCCAATAGCATCTTCTTCCCCAGGCTCGCCGGTTATGATCAGATCAAGGTGGCCATCATTGTCGAAGTCGAAAAATTCAGCGTCATAAGCGATAAATTCCCCGGATGAACCGGAATGGAGTCCCGGACTGTTGTCCTTTTCAAATGTACCCTTACCTGTATTTCTGAACCATGTAAAGGACCGGATTTCGGGCCCGGCCACAAAAAGGTCAAGGAACCCGTCGTTGTTGTAATCGCCTGCTGTTACCATGGTAGCACCAAGAATCCCCTGGAGTCCGCTGCCCGAGGTGATGTTCCTGAATTTCCCTTCGCGTATGTTTGAGTAAAGTTCACAGGGTGTCTCCCGGTTCACAACAAATAGATCCACATCCCCGTCATCATCAAAGTCCCCGAAACATGCTTCGCTGCTTCCGGTAATTTCACCGGCCAACCCCGAGTTTTCAGAATACTTGCTAAAGGTGCCGTCACCATTGTTCCTGAGAAGTTCATTATTTCCCATTGTGGAGATAAAGAGATCAAGGTCACCCTCATGATCCATATCAAAGAAGAGGCCCCGGGTTGCATTGTGCACCTTTGTGGAAAATGCTTTTCTGGAGACATCTTCATACTTACCCTCGCTGATACTCTTGTAAAGGACAGGTTCCCCCTGTGTCATGACAAGAAGATCAAACCAGCCATCATTGTCATAGTCGGTAAAGATTGCATGGGATTCTTCACCCTTATGTTTCAGACCGCAATGGGCGCTCACATCGCTGAACCTGCCCATCTCTGATTTCAGCAGGTAATGGCGATACTCCCGCTGGCCAGGCAGATAGGTGCCCAGGTACAGGTCCTCTGTTCCGTCATGGTTATAATCTCCCATGGCGATGTGGGTAGCGGCTGCTTTATCAGGTTCCAGTGTGGCGCTCCCGTTGCCACTGGTCAGTTCGAGTCCGGCCGATTCGGTCACATCGGTGAACCTGATGGCATCCAGGATCGATTCCCCTTCTGAAATATAGAGGGGGGGTAATCTCACTGAAAGTAAACACAGGGGACCCTGCGGCGGAGCCTTCAAATCCTTTTAGCTCCGTGATGCCATTGTTATAGGGGTTGGAAAGTTTCAGGAAGTTGTGGAAAATCATGACAGAGGTAAAGGCGTCATCGATCCTGTTGGCTTTGATGGCATCAAACGCCTGGTTATAATGTACCATAGCCTCATCGGAAAATTCCGGGAAGATCCTCCTTATCTCTTCAAGCTCTACCAATGCTTCATCGGGATTCCCGTTGCGAATCAGGTTTTCTATGAGGTACAGCCTGGGAACTATATTTGCAGGGGAAGATTTTATGGTGCGCCTTAAATAATTTTCCCGTTGGTACATGGCATTTTGATCGGTGGTATTGCTGAATGATTCTGCAAGCAGGTAGAGCGACTGCAAATGTCCGGGGTTTGCATCAATGGCTTTTTCAAGCTCTCCGATGAACTTCTCATGCTCATCCTGGTATTTATAAACCAGGGCCAGGTTCAATCGAATATCTGCATCGAGAGGAGTAAGATCCAACGCCTTGAAAAGGATCTTCTCAGCATCATTATATTTCCCCATTCTCAGGTAAACGAGGCCAAGGTTTGCATAACCTATGGCTTCTTCCGGAGCCAGGGATATCAATGTAAGAAATTGATTTTCAGCCTCGTCGAGCTTATTTTCTTCCAGAAAGGCAAGGCCCATGGTCCTCGCTGTCAGGATCTTCTCTGCACTTGTTTGCTGTTCGCTCATCTCTTTTTCGGCCCTGCTCTCTTTATCAGAACCGGTTCTCTCCGAATTGCACTGGAACAGGAACAGGACTCCGGCCAGGATTACAGGGAGCAAGGAATATGTTTTTCGTGAAGCCATCATGTTCTGTATTATGGGCATCTCTTAAAACTACTGCAAGTTTTAAGAGGTGCCCTGATGAAATGGGGTGCTTTTCCCTACGTAAAAATATATGTTACATTTATCATTTGAAAACCCTGACCCGGTAATATTAGATGGTATCGGTCCATTTTTACTATCTTAGCCACAACAAATCTGAATAATTATGCCCGCAGAAAGATCCTCCAGGAGAGTTGAGCTTCAAAGCAATGAGGTTGAAGATATGCTGGGAAGGGTACCTGGTTGGATCACCCGAAATGGGATCATACTTTTTCTGTTCCTTCTTGCGCTTCTGATATTCGGAAGCTGGGTATTTAAATATCCTGATATCAAACGTGCCAGGATCGTGGTGACATCCGTTAATCCTCCTGCCGATCTTGAAGCACGAACCAGTGGTAAAATTGTAAGGTTGTTTGTGGCAGACAATGAGATGATTACTGCAGGAGATGTTCTTGTTATGATTGAGAATCCGGCCGTTTACAGGGATGTGATCCAACTTAAAGAAGGATTGGTATTCCTAGATTCCATCCGGACCGAAGAGATTCCAGATAACCTTCCCGAATTGAAGAATGTGAAACTGGGGACCGTACAGACCAGTTACTCCATATTCCTTAAGGCTTACAGGGATTATGTGGAGTTTAAGCGGCTGGATTATCACCAGCGCAGGATCCAGTTGCTGCGTTCAGAATTGGTGAAACAACAGGCGTATACAAGAAGCCTGATAGAGAGAACAAGGATTGCCGAGGAAGAGTATAACCTGGCACATCGCCAGTTTAACCGGAATGCGACGCTTTATGAAGAGTCGGTGGTTTCTGAGTCTGATCTTGAAAATTCGCGTTCAGAAATGTTGGGAAAGCGCAATAAATGGCAGGAGATTGTGAGCCTGATCGCGGAAAACAACATCAATGTTGGAAGGATTGAAGAACAGATCGTGGATCTGGAATTAAAACAGCAGGAAGAGCGGTCCCGGAATATCAACACACTGGAGGAATCCCTTAATAACCTGAAAGCTTCTGTCGCATCGTGGGAGCAGAACTATCTTCTTACAGCACCTGTGAGTGGTGCTGTAACATTCAACAGGTTCTGGAGCGAAAACCAGAATGTGAAAGCCGGCGAGAAAGTACTTACCATTATACCGGCGGAATCAGGGGCCATGATTGGAAAGATCAGCCTTCCCCTGGAAGGTGCCGGAAAGGTGCAAATCGGACATCAGGTAAACATTCAGTTTGACAATTATCCGCATCTGGAATACGGAATGGTCAAGGGGTATGTAAGCAATATTTCGAAGGTTCCGGATGATGATTACTATACAGTTGAGGTGGACCTTCCAGACGGTCTTCGCACTTATTATAACAGAGATATACCATTCAGTCAGAACATGCAGGGTCAGGTCGAGATCCTGACCGATAAGATGCGCTTGCTGAAACGGGTTCTGAATCCCATCAAATCGGCCATAACCAAACAGTTGGAAATGTGATTACAAGGAATTTTCTGATTACCCTTTTCGTTTTACTGGCCGGTCTCACAACCGGCTATTTTGCTGCAAGTGGTACCAGAGATTTTTCGAAGATAAAGGCGCTGGAACCTGAACCCCAACCCATGCAATGGATGGTTGAGTGGAACATCCTGGGCGCATCAAGTGCGGTTTTAAGCAATACATATTACACTACCCGTAACCAATCTCAGCATGAGATTGATGAAGGTTTGGAGGCTGTGAAAGGTGCCATTGATATGAAGGATCATATACTTGACTATTACTGGCAATTCTTTATGAATTACTACAGGTGGATCGATACCGGAGACCCGAAGGCGAAGGTTTCATTTAAACTGGCCATGGGACAGTTCAAATCCGTATTGAGCTACCATAAGGAGAAGTACAAGGATGGTCCCAATACATCGGGGATGGATTTTACGGAAGCAGAAACAGGTATAGCTGTGGCAGAAAATACTGCCTCTTCGGTCAGGTGGGCCAGGGTAATTATCGTGGTTATAATTTTCCTTCTTGTCATGGGGATTCCCGGTTTTGTGAGGGACCGGGCTCATCGAAGATTTGCAGGTTCACTCTATTTTGATGTTAATTTCCGTCCATATACGATTACCAGTCTGAGTGCCTACCATGGAACAAGGAGACTTGCAATATTGATGGTTGTGTTATATGTCCTTGGTCTGGCTGTGTTTTCTTCTTTTACTTCTCTGCTTTTCCCGTTGAGCCTGGGTGTCTCAGGCCTTTTGTATGTGTTTGGCCTTGCGCTGCTCTTCAATTCTGGTAGGGATCTGTTTAAAATTGTGGTTTCATTGATGGCTCCAAAGATGATCATTATGGTCGCATTGCTTTTCATGGTAGCCATCAGGGGACCCATCTATTTCTGGTACAACATATGGGTGTCTGAGATGTTTAAATTGATTTTTCTTTCAGTTTTTGTAATGCTGATATTCAGGAAGTTTCAAATATACGTGGTCATGGGGCGTAAATGGAGTCGCAGAAATGCTGCAGGCTCGGTTGCCTCAGTCTGTTTTGTACTTGGATTTCAGTTGCTTCTGGTGGGGTTGGCATTGCATTTTTTCGGAATTGAAGAGAGCCTGGCAGCATTTAACGATGATTTGCTCGTTCTGCCAGGTGGACTTTCCAGGTTCGGAGGAATTACCACCCATTTGGGAATCCCTGCCGGATTGCCGGTTTGGACCATCTGTTTCTCGCTCGGTTTGACTGCAATTTCACTGCCTGTATTCCTTCTTAACCGACAGGTCAGAAAAGACTAATTGCAGATGATGAAGGACAATCATGGTTAAAATGCGTTCTATTTTGTATATGTTTTATAACTTTCACCGTTATTTGATTAGCACCCTTTAATTGTACAGAAAATGTCGCGATTTCGTAACACTATTTATATTGGGATACCATTGTTGCTAATGGCAGTGATTGTTGCTGTGGTATTTGTGCCATTTACTTCCGATTCTTCTCAAACCCAGGATCTCCAAATTGTTGAGGTGGAGATAGGAAAAGTTATCAGGTCCTTTACGGGTGAAGGGATTGTGGAGCCCCAGAGCGAAGTGATCATCCTGAGTCCGGCCGCCAGTATTATTAAGCAGATCCTCAAGGAAGTAGGAAGCCATGTGGATGCGGGAGAACCCATTATCATCCTTGATCCCACTCCCATACAGGCTGAAATTGATAACATATATGATCAGCTGGAGGTAAAACACAACGCCCTTTGGAAAAACCAGCTAAATGCAAGGAGTGTGAAGGTGGATCTGGACTATAATGTCCAGGTAAAAAACTTGAAAATAGCTTCACTCAATTCAGAATTGGCTGATCAGGAACAACTGCTGGAAGTGGGGGGGATCTCACCGGCAAAGTTTGAAAAAACCAGGCAGGAACTGGAACTTGCCGAAAAGGACCTCATCATGCTGAAGGAAAAGAACGCTATCAAACTGCAGCAGCTGGAGGCAGATGATGAGGGTTTAAGGCTCCAGATCACAATGCAGGACAAGGTGCTGACGGCCAAAGAGGAGGCGCTCAGTAAGATGATTATCAGGGCTCCTTCGGCAGGGATTATCCTCTCTATAAGGGGTAAGGTAGGTGAAAAGGTTAATTCTGATCGTCTGTTGGTTGAGATGTCCGACCTTTCCAACTTTAAGATACTGGGAAAGGCGGATGATGATTTCTCCGAGCATATTAAAACCGGAACGAAAGTCTATGTTGGAATTGATAATCAGAAACTAACTGGTGTTGTCGGTTCTGTAAGTCCCGTTGTCCGGGACAGGAAAATCGAATTTGATGTGAATCTGCAGGAGAGTAACCATTTCAAATTAAGGCCCAATCTGAATGTGAGTCTCGAAATAGTAAGGGCCGAACGTGACAGTGTTCTTCGCATTGTCAACGGGCCGGTCATTGGACGCGGCCAGGAGCATCAGGTGTATGTAATTAAGTCGGGACAGGCAGTATTGCAGGATATCCGAACCGGTCTCAGGACGGACGAATATGTTGAAATCGTTGAGGGTCTTGAAGCAGGCGACCGCATCATTCTTTCGGATATTTCATCGGTCAAAGACTTGCATGAATTGGAATTGCAGAGGTGATTGTACGAATATGGTAAGAAAACTCATCATTTCCATCATTGTAATTCTGCCAATGGGTTTATTTGGACAGGTGCCTCTGTTGGTGTCATTGAGCCTGCGAAACGTGGTTGATCTTGCTATTTCTCAATCCTCTGCTGTTAAATACATCCAGAACCGCGATGTGAATTATTACTGGCGCTGGAAAAACCACCAGACCAGGTTTCGTCCGCAACTGACACTATCCGGAGATTTACCCGATTTCCAAAACCAGAACAAACCCATTGTTCAGCCCGACGGCAGTATTGAATTCACCCAGATTACACAGCTGGAAACATCTGCCCAGATATCCATCAGTCAGCCCATACCCCAGTTGGGTGCATACGTATATGCCGCATCGGGCGTTGTTCGTCTGCAGGACTTCAATAACAATACCGTGGGATTTTCCGGATATCCGGTTAGCGTTGGGATTACCCAACCGCTGTTTGCCTATAACTGGATGAAGTGGACCCGGATGACTGAACCACTGGTATACCAGGAGGCCCAGAAGAGTTTCATTGAATCCATTGAAGAGGTCTCATACAATGCCACATCCCGTTTTTTCTGGTACCTGAGGATCCAGACCGACTTTGGCCTGGCGGAAAGCAACCTCAAGAACAGCATGGATAATCTGAAAATTGCCAGGGTGAAACAGGAGCTGGGAAACATTTCCGAGAATGATTTCTCCAGGATCCAGTTGTCGGTTTTTAATGCGCAAAAGGCATTGAACAATGCAAGGATCGATCTGAAAAATGCTGACTATGAACTTAAAAAATACATAGGTCTAGATCAGAACCTGACCATTGAACTGATCATTCCACTGGACATGTTCCTTTGGGAGGTTGATGCTGACAAGGCCCTTTCTGAGTCATTGGAAAACCGCAAGGAGACCCCGCAGTTTGAAAGACGCCTGATCCAGGCAGACAGGGACCTTACCCAGGCCAAACGCAATGCAGGGATTAATGCAACGTTACAGATGAGTTACGGGGTATCCAACAGTGCCGATGATTTTGGAGGGATCTATGAAAATCCGGAGAAGCAGCAGAATGTGAGGTTGTCACTGAGCGTACCCATCCTCGACTGGGGCAGGTCCGAATCGCAGGTGAAGCTGGCAGAATCACAGCGGGAACTGGTATTGTATGATGTGGATCAGGACAGGCAGGATTTTGAACGTGGGGTGGTTGTCCAGGTGGAGCAGTTTAACCTTATTAAAACACAGATTGAAACCGCCGAGGCTGCTGACAAGGTTGCGGCATCGGGATACCTGATTGCCCTTAAGAATTTCCAGAACGGCGAAATCAGCATCACCGATCTGAACATTTCATTGGCTGAGCGTGAAGGGGCGAAGCGGGACTACATTCGATCCATTGAGAATTATTGGGAGTCATATTTTCGTTTAAGGGAAGTGACCTTGTATGATTTTGAATTCGATATGAAAATATATTACACGAATCCGATGCTAACCGGGGAACAATAGAAAGTTAGGAAGTTAGGAAGTTAGGAAGTTAGGAAGTTGAAAGATAAAACATATGAAACAAATGAAAAGACTGATCACACTGTTATTGATTGCGATGGTGGCAACCATTTCTCTGAACGCCCAGGAGTGGGTGGAATTGTTTAACGGAAAGAACCTGAAGGGCTGGGAGAAACTGGATGGAACGGCTGAATACCATGTGGAGAATGGAGAGTTGATAGGTGTCTCAAAGGTTGGTTCGCCCAACACCTTTATGGCCACAAAAAAAGTGTATGGTGATTTTATCCTGGAATATGAGATGAAGATGGACCGGGGGCTCAATTCCGGTGTGCAATTTAGGAGCAGCGCCAATAAACCTGATGGAACCAAACGGGTTAACGGGTACCAGGTGGAGTGCGATGATCATGACAGCAGGCCCTGGGCAGGGGGGGTCTACGAGGAAGCGGACCGGGGATGGCTCTATCCAATGTCTTATAATCAGTGTGTTGTGAAAGCGAATAAACGTGGAGAATGGAATCATGTTCGGATTGAAGTAGTGGGAAGTACCATCCGGACATTTATCAATGGGATAAACTTTGCAAACCTTGTGGACGATGCCCGTTCCGAGGGATTTATTGCCCTCCAGGTTCATGGCATCAATGATGCAACACTTGATGGAAAGGAAATTTGCTGGAAAAACATCCGCATTATCACTGAGGATCCTGAGAAATATATGAAATCAGATGTGGTACTTGCTCCGGAAGTCAGCTACCTGACCAATGATTTAACTGCTCAGCAGCGGGAAGAGGGATGGAAACTACTTTGGGATGGGAAAACCACCGAAGGATGGAGGGGTGCCAACCTGGATCACTTCCCGGAGAAAGGATGGGACATCACCGGGGGTGTGTTAGCTGTGGAAAAGAGTGGAGGAGGTGAAGCGGCTCATGGTGATGATATTGTTACCATAAAAAAATACGGGAGCTTCATACTCGAGGTGGATTTTAAGATCACCGATGGGGCCAACAGCGGGATCAAGTATTTTGTGGATCCCGACCTGAACACAGGTGCAGGATCCGCCATTGGTTGTGAATACCAGATACTGGACGATCAGAAACATCCCGATGCAAAACAGGGCATTTCCGGAAACCGTACATTGGCTTCCCTGTATGACCTGATCGAAGCAAATGCACTGTTGTACGGCCAGGATGAACGTCCGAAACGATTTAATGGAATTGGGAAATGGAACCGTGCACGCATTGAGGTGATTGGATCTAAGGTGGCTCATTACCTGAACGGGGTGAAAGTGATCGAATATGAACGTGGTACGCAGATGTGGAAAGCGCTTGTGGCCTACAGTAAATACGCAAAATGGCCCGCATTTGGTGAGGCAGAAACCGGACATATTCTTCTGCAGGATCATGGGGATCAGGTGAGTTTCAAAAACATCAGGATCCGGGAACTGGATTGAGACTGTCAGCTTCAATTGAAAATTTTGCATTCCTTCCAAAATCGCTATATTTGTCATCCTGATCAGAAATCTGACTGATCTTTCGAGTGACATATACTACCAGAGAATTAGCAGGGTATGGTTGAACAGATCATTATGAGGAGTAGTATTCAATCATCAAATAATTTTGATATTGAGCATATTGAACCTGTTACAGGGAAGTCGTTTCCAGAGCAGGTACAGAGTTGTGTTGAACAACTCAGCAAGTTCATTTATCCTGAAGGGGAAGCCAGGTATTACATCACCCAGCAGACTTTTTTCATTTCTGCAGGCTCCAGGGCTGAGTATGATGAACGGTCAGTCCAGATCAGGGAGCAGCTTTCTGCCAGCTGTGGATCGCTTCTTCCAGCCACAAGCATAGTTGCCCAGAGCCCGGTTTGTGGAAACGATGTTGTTCTTGAGCTTATTTGCATCAGGGCTACAGGGGATAAAAAAGTACACTATAAATCCTTATCGGGAATTGCTTATACTGTGGTTGAGCAAGACGGGTATAAATCGGTCCATGCCGCAGGATTGGCAGGCACCCCGGCAGACAGCATCCTGGAATCCTCTGAAAAAGCATTTGATAATGCCATGAAGATCCTGGAAGCAGAGGGACTTTCCATACACCACATCATCAGGCAGTGGAACTACATTGAGAACATTGCCCGGGTTGAGGGCTTTGAAGAGGAACACCAGAATTACCAGGTGTTCAATGATGTTCGATCCCATTATTATGAAAAAGGAACATTTGACAACGGATACCCGGCTGCGACAGGCATTGGCATGACCACCGGGGGAGTGATCATTGATTTTATCGCACTTTCACCGTCCGATCAGATCTCGGTTAAACCCATCCAGAATCCCGGACAGATCGATGCACACAGGTACTCCGAGCTCGTTCTGAAAGGTACACCGTCTGAAGGCCTTCAACAGAAGTGTTCCCCGAAATTTGAACGGGCAAAACTGGTTACCATTGGATCT
>SDBT01015024.1_pt1 | contig 12322 bp, 10 predicted proteins | sample 2277101 | NCBI WGS metagenome assembly SDBT01 (sample SAMN10404973, study PRJNA504765) | marine sediment metagenome | isolation source: marine sediment core GS10_PC15, 103 cmbsf | place: Arctic Ocean: Southern Knipovich Ridge | collected 2010
GATAGTCGGAGGGGTGTTCGGCTTCTTGCCCTTCAATCGTCATCCGGCAAAGATATTCATGGGCGACGCCGGCAGCATGTTGTTGGGTTTTGTCGTTGCTTCACTGATGATACTTTTTGCCGAGGATACGCCGAGATGGTGGATGGCTTCGATCGTGGTCTTCGGACTGCCGATACTGGATACAGCCACTGCTTTGGTAAGAAGGCTTCTGAACAAAAGGCCCTTGTTTGTATCCGACAGAGGCCATATCTACGACCAGATGATCGACAGGGGGATACCGCTGAAAAAAACCGTCAAGATATGTTATCTCCTTGCCGGTATGTACGCGCTGATAGGCTTGACAATGAGCCAGATAAGAACCAGGTATGCAGTTGTGGTCTATATGCTGGTTTTCATCATTTCGGGGGTGATAATCTGGAAGAAAGGCTTCTTGAAAATGGAGGGATTAAGAGGAGCCGTTCGCAAGGATAACCATGGTGACTCGGAGGCGGGTACTGACCAGGCTTTTTAGCTTGTCTGTGCAACATATATGTTGCTGGGGACGCCGTGGCTATCGATCTGACATAAAAGCTTGAATCCACACTTTTGATAGAGTCGATTTGCCGGGACATTGTTTTCGGCTACCATCACTTTCACGCTGTCGATGCTTCTGTCGGCACAGGCTCGCAGGCCGGCACTGACAAGCCTTGTTGCAATGCCTGATCGGCGACCTTCGGGGGCAATTGCAATCGCTAAAAGTTCGGCTTTGGGAAGATTCAGTTTGCCGGTTCTGGAGGGATAAAGTAATGTCCCAAAAACTCGTTTCATCTTTTTGAAGGAAAACAGCTTCCCCGCCAGAATAACAGCAAATCGAAAACCGCTTTTAAGGATGACCGACCTGTATAGTTTGTCAAGATTTTGAGTAAAGGCCACGAAGCCCTGTATCTCCACATCGTCGAGGGCGACAAAACTGAAACTTCCCTCGTCCACAAGTACGACCTTGTATAATTCCTGGACAAACTCGTGTCCCAGCGAACTAATAAAGCCTGTCTCAATACCTCTTATATGCAATGAAGCAATAGTGGAAACGTCTCTGATTTCAGCAACTCGTATGATCACAATTGTCTGTCCCGGTATACTTTATAGCACACTCACTTCAACAGTTTCACATTTTCTATCGCTTCCAAAACTTTTTGGGCCAACAAGTCTCTGCTAAACCGGGTCTCGGCAAGTTTCCTGGCATTATCGCCCATAGCATCGAGACTCTCCCGGCGCCCAAAAAGCCTTAGCACGTTTTCCACAAATTCATTGAGATCACATTGTTTGCAACCTAAACCCGCCTTTGCTTCTTCAATAACTTCTCTCTGCCATCCGGAATAATTTAATAGAACCGGTTTGCCGGCACTTAACGAATCAAAAAACTTGTTTGCCGAATTGTGCTCGAGTATCGGATGGTCTGCGACAATCACCATCGAAACGTTGCAAGCTGCAACATATTCGGGAAGAACTGTTTTGGACTGTGGCGGAATGATTTCGATATTGGAAAGATTCAGGTTTTGGGTTTGTTTGGTAATTTTATCTCTTTCGCTGCCGCTGCCAACCAGAATAAACATTATTTGAGATTCATTCCTGAGCCTGTCAGCAACTTTCACTACAAAATCAAGGCCGTTGGCTTTGCCCATCGCGCCAAAATGCATCAGAACAAATTTGTGCTCCCATCCGTGTTCTTTCCGCAATTGCAAACCGTCCACTTCAGGCCCGAACAGTTCTGTATCACTGCAATTGGGTACAACAGTAATCGGCCGATTCGTCCCGACGATCTTTCGCACACCCTCAGCCATACCAGGTGACAATGCCACCACCGCCGATGAGGATAAATATATTCGCTTTTCGAGCCACAACAAAAATCCTTTAATCAAGGGATTTTTTATTATCCCCAACTCTATCGGGATTTCAGGCCATTGGTCGCGGACCTCAAAAACAAAAGGCACACGACGAAGAAACTTCAGCACCATCGCAGGGACACCGACCGTCAAAGGCGTACTCGTCGCATATATCACGTCGGGCTTGTCCAACCGCAAACCAGCGATAATACTCAACAGCATAAACGAAAAAAATGACCACACCCGCTTAAAGAAACTCTGTTTATTGCTATACTGACCGCCGGTCATTACAACCGTTATACCTTCAACTTCGAAAGGCTTTTTGCTGTACTCCAAACCACCGATATCATAATGGCCGGTAATAACCGTCACATTATGGCCAGCCTTGACCCAACGCCTGGCGAATTCATAAGATCGCGTACCTGTACTGCCCTTTGGCGTTGCAAAATGCTGATGGATGTATAAAATATGCATACAAGTAGTCGTGCACCTGGAGTGTCTTTATTATTTTGCAAGCTCTTTGGCAATATCAGAAAAACAGTCTGCCATGATTACGCCGAATATAACGGATTGCTTTCTTGTTTATTGGAGTTCTTTTAAGTCTTTTCAGGCCCTTAAGGCCATCCTTCATACCCCTTACTACTTGAAGGAAGCCCCCCCCGTCGCGGAATGAGAAAGTAACCCTAATCGCACACCACACAATAGTATTAACAAAAAAATAAAACCATGGCAGATACTTATAATTTATCCATATTTTATTTCTCATATAATAATAAGGATATTTTTTTCTTGTAGCTTGTAATAAAATAGTTGAATTATCAGGAAAATGTTCAACGATGACCTCTGGTGCGTAATATAACTTATACCCATTATTTATCAATGAATATGCAAGATCTGTCTCTTCGGCACCAAATAGCAAGTCATCCTGATAAGGTCCACATTTTTCAAAGGCCCTTTTTCTAATAGCATGACCTCCTCCCAAAAAATAGCAAACATATTGAGGCGAATTCACTATAGCAGGATTTCGTTTTATCGCTGCTCTCGTGAATGGAATCTTAATGTCAGCTTCTTTTTGATTAATAATATTTATGATTTTAAAGGCAAACAGTGCGACATCAGGATAAGAATTAAATAAATCAACTATCTTATTCAAAGAATCGTTATTTCTAAAAGCAGCATCATCATCCAGTGTAACAAAAAAATCTCCCTTTGCTTTTCCTGTCATTCTATTTCTGCTTCCGGCAACACCACAAGTCACATTTGAACGCATAAAAGTTATTCTATTGTCATCGATCTCTTTTGATATTTGTTCTGCAAGATCTACTTGAGAATTATCGTCAAAGATTATAATTTCAAAATGTTTATACGTTTGTGTCAATACGCTTTGTACGCAGCGAATAAGCGCATTCGGCCTATCTTTTGCTCCTATTAAAATACTAACCAATGGTGAAGTTTGAGTTATTTTTGATTTGTAGTCGCTTTTAGTAGTATGTTTCTTCTTGGCAACCATATCCTTGTTCCTGATATTGACATTCTTCTTCGTCCTGGTAACAAGCTGACTGCGCATCCATGCCATCTTCGCCGTACTTCACAATTTTTCTCATCTCTGAATTAATCCGCCACAAGGATTCTGTTAGGGCCGCCAAAAACAGGAACCAGTAAAAACCGAAATAAATCGGAGTGGCCATATACCCCTCGACAAGAGCTTTGGCGTATGCATAGGTCAAACTTGCCAGTATGAACCATGCCACTGCCTTCATGTACCTGGTTTGCGCAGCAAACAACGCCAGCATGGCAGCTCGGAGATAGGTATATCCTAATAATGCCATAACCACCAGAAATCCTGGGACTCCCATTTCGACAGCATAGTCGAGATATGAGCTGTGAAAGGATACAAAACCAGGGCAAACCGGGCTTGTCATGTCAGAAGCCGAGCCAAACCCCCAGCCTGAAATCGGCTTTTCCATAATTCGCTCAAACGCCAGATCTCGCAATACCGAACGATCAGTTGTCTCTGTTGAAACAAGATGCTCCGTAAATTGCTTGGTCGCTCGCTGCATTATTCGTGGTACAATATAAATACTGCCTAATATCAACAACGGCAAAATGATAACTGCTATTTTCATACGATAGTGAAAACATAATACTAACAGAAAAATAGCAAATGCCGCCAGCGACCCTCGTGCTCCTGTCAGGAACATTAAAAAGACACCGCTGAATGTCGCCGCATAACATATCATCTGGCGAAGTATATGTCCGCGTAACTCCAGCCCAACCCAGAGAAATAAAGCTGATGAAAACAGCATCGTAGTTGCCAACGCGGCAGGATTGGCATACAGAACCGCTACACGTCCGGTTTGCTGGACATAACCCCATGGGTCCAATATGTACATAACAGAAGGAATAATTATAAGCATTATCGCAACATAGATAAGCATCCGAAACCAACGCCTGATTTCCTGTTCACTTGTCATAGAAACAGGAACAATAAGGGAAAATACCGTAAAGGCCACAAAGCATATAAAGCCAAAAGCTACCCCTCTGAAAATACTGGGAGCATGAAAAGCAGAGACTGTTGCTATTGTTGCCCATGACAGAAACAGTATATGAATCAGAGATACACTCGGCAGATGAACGGGGTGAAAAACCAACCTAAGGGCAATCAATATCAGAAAAGCCCATCGCAGTATGTAGAAAACCATATGGGCAAGGGGGTCCGCAGTTGAAGTAAAAAGAAATACCAGAAACAACAATCCAATACTCCAGCGAAGGTCTTTAGCGAACAAGGTTATAAACAGGATAATTGCCATGCTGATGAGCAATAAAGTCACCGTCCCTGCCGTCAAGTGCTCTCTGGCTAACTGATCAAAGGTATCCCATAGCATATTGTTCGCTCCTTTTGTTAACAGGCTGTTTTTAACGACAATTGTTTGTGCGGGATTATTTCAAAAATCCAAACGCCATTTCTTTCATTCACCAACGACTTCCTGCAGTAACTCTTGCACTGCTTTTGCCATTAGCAACTTGCTTCGAAAGTACGATAAACCATCAGCTTCACAGTTAAACCCTATAAAATACAGTTGATGTCGCAAAAGTATGCTCTTATTTATAGCCAGCACGTAATAAAACTATCGTCTTTTAGCCTATCGCCCTTAGCATAAAAACGCCCCTCACGGAGTCTCGCCCTGATATAGTCGCAATTTTCATGGCTGGCCAAAAAATCTTTAATAGCTTTTAATGAATGATTGAGCATTGTTACCGGAAATCCCAAGCTGCCTATGTGAGCCTGTATAATGGATATGATCTGCATAAAGACAATGCCGCAATTATGAGATATGTTTGTAATAGCTATCCAACTAAATGCATATTTTTATAAATGTATGGCTTCTTTTAAGTAGGCTTTTGCTTTTTTAGATTCTTCATCAAGAATGGTATTCGTTTCGGTATAATCGATACCTTCTTCCAACTTACATTTAATATCTGTCGGAACTTTAACGATCCTATTTGCTAACTTAAATTGACTCAGTAAAGAGGTTAATTTCTGAGTGTTCGTGTCTCTAACTATTGTACAAAAATTCCTATTATATTTTATTGAAAAAACCGTACCATGAAAAGTGTCCGTTATAACATAATCTGCGTTTGCAAAATATGAGAGAAGCTCGAAAGGTGTATCTGCAATTATACATTGGTCGCACCAATCGCAGTAACCGGACAAAGAAATGATAGTTTTGTCTTTTGAAACAGCGAAATCCTTAATGGCCTTAATTATTTCAGGATCAGCGATTCTTCCTTGGTAAGTATATACAATCAAATAATTCTTAATAGGTACTTTAGAGGGCATATAAGAACTAAAATCGAACATCATTGTCGGATCTACACATAATTCCGGCCTTCTGCCGGTTAATTGTTCGATAATAGAATACGAGTTCATGTCTCTTACCGAGAATGTTGATATTTTTCCTAATGCTTTTATGATCCTTTCTTTAAGTTCAAGTCTTTCCAAATCATCCATTGTTGTATAACCAAAAGATGCCGCATAAGTAATAATTCTCTTGGCATTGATTCCTTTACCAAATAAATGAAGCGTTTTCCCCCACGCGGCACGTGGTTGCGCACAGTTAAAAACCTCATCGCTCCCAATAATGACTAAATCAAATGACTTATCACTTTCATAGCGATATTTATCTATTCCCAATATTGGAAGGTATTCTTGATTATATATTTTTTTGAATTTTCTCGAATGGATTTTACTTTTCAAATAAACCAACAACTTTCCATCAAGACAGCAACTAATAAGGTCCGATACTCTTCTTGATATGCCAATTTTGCATTTTCCCTTAGCGGCCAAGACTTCCTGCTCTGTCAATCCAACACCCTTTTTAATATCAAGAAAAGAACATTCATGGCCCAATTCTTCAACTGTTTTTTTAAGCGCTAAAGCCTGAAGAAATGATCCCCAGTTCTGGATTCTTTGCATAGATAGAATTCCAACATTCATAGGCTTATCCTGCTTATAAGATTCTTGATCGTACCAACCATAGAAGATATCTTTCTTGAAACCATAGTATACAAATAAATATAAGTTAAAGATTTATTCATTGACAAGTCTTTGATTACTTTTGTCCTTATAAGGGGCATTTTTAACGTTTTCAGCATTTGCCCCTCACTTACTGCTTTTAGAGACTCTTCTTTTATCACGCAGAAATCCTTTAAGTCGTTAATAATACTTGTTCCTTTTTTTGTATTTGCAAAAACAGTTGAAAAGCCTTCATCGCCCTTTTGACACGCCTTGCTCCATAAGTCACCGATTCTTACATCAGCTGAACTCTGTTGATTTTTAAACTTGCACTTGTCATAACATGCAGCGTTTAAACAATAGTTGCCCAGAAATAATTTGTAAAACAAATCATTATTCTTCAATGTAGATACTACTTCTTTTTTCCCCGATTGAAGAATCATTGTAAATGAATATAATCCACTTCCATTTCGCTTATCCCGGAATTTAACATTATCAACCCCCTGTAAAATATATTTATCTTTATTAAAGGTTAAGTAACTGTTCCATAAATGATATGAAGGCACACCATGGCAAAAAAAGTCAACTAAGACATAATTTTCTTCCGTCTGTTTGAGCTTTATCCATCTTCTCAAAGAATCAATTTGGCAGGGAGTGCCAAAAACAACCCATTTATCTTTATTACTTAACTTTTTGAACCCATCGACAGTATAACTTTGAAGGTATTTGGAACCTTTTGATTCCTTAAAATGTTTAACCGTATCAGCTGCAAAATGTTCTGCTCTATTTTCAGTATAGGAGTATTTAACCCCGCAAGCTTTATAGCCTCTTTCGATAAGCAGTTTGGCAATTTCAAAACCAACACCTCCTGATGAACAGGTCTTTCTTGTTTGGTTGTCTTTACTGTATACCAGGTAACCTTGAATTTCTAAGGGATGTTGTGAAAGATCTCCATCAAGATAAGAACACACCTTTTCACATAAATCACAATGTATGCATTTGTCTTTATTTGAAATAATTGGTATATAAAAACCTTCTGCCGAAAGTTTTATACTTACAATGTTTTCAGGGCATACGACGGCACATAAGCCGCAGCCATAACAAGAATGTATTTGGTCAAAATTCAGCATACTTCTTCAAAACCATAATGACCTAAATGCGAAAATTTTAATCCAATTTTTCATTAGTTCGGCTTAATCTGGGATTTCCTGGTTATACTTGCTCAATTATGCCTCTGGAGCTCGTTTCTAATAAGGCACCATGTCTGTGGTGAAATTAAAAGCCTTTCAAACAATTACGTTTGCCTGACAATCAGCGACCACAAAAACGCCCTCTCCTGTTTACTCATTATTATAAAATAACACGATGGCATATAAACCAAACTCATAAGTACCCCAACCGCTATCAGCCGGGGTATCGTTGCCAGGTCATACATTCGGCTTATCGCCAATGCCGTCAGCGATACTCCTGCGGCTATTACTATTGCTCTAACTACTTCTTTCAGGAATATTGTTTTGCCCTGGCCGATAATTACCGCTGCATAGACCGGCGTAAAGAGCAGATTCTTTCCTGCCAGACAAATCGACAAAGAAAGCGCTACTCCGTAAATCCCTAAGTTGGTATAACGAACCAGCAATATGGACATAAGCACATTTACTGCCCCGCAGATGATTCTTACTATTGCCGGCACTTTCATTTTATTGAGACCCATAAATATCGAAAGCATCGGCCCAACCATAATGTTCACCAGCCACGGCCCGATTAACAGCCACACTAAAGGACCCAAATCTGCAAATGCCGATCCCAGCCAGCAATGCAGAAAAGGCGTCGACAGCCCGCACATTAAACCCACGACAAATCCTGCTATCAAACCCATAAGCTTGGTAAACCGCCGCATCTGACTCGCCAGAGCATCCATCTTATTGTGGGCGATATAGTCATAAGCTATGGGCGTTAAAACATTGCTGATAGTCCAGCCTAACATCCCCAACAGCGGTATCCACTGAGCGATTGGACCGTATCGGGCGACCTGTTCCGGGCCGAGAAAAATATTTATTATTATAAAGCTGATACTAAGGTACGAAAGTGCCCCGATTTGATTCACCACTACCCAGCCGCTCATATGGCCCATCTCACGAAATTCGCTCCAGCCGAAATGCTTAAAATTGACTTGCAACTGCGGGGTCAGACGTCTGGTCAATATTACAAAGGAAACCAAGCAAAACACTCCCAGTCCGCAATAGGACAGACCGACATATTTCAAAGACGGCGACAAAAATGCAAAACTCACCACGATGATAATGACTCGGAAACACTTGCCCGATACCTGCACCATATTGCTCAGGTCGAATCGATGCGTAACGAATGTGCTGACTATAAATGGGCTGTTAACCGCAATAATGAAGGTTGAAAACATCACGTAGAAAAAAAACCAGCCGGTATCGGTTTCAAAACCTGCCGGCACCTGAAAAATCCTGGAGAAAGAAACCGAAACAATGCTGACAGGAATAAGAAAAATCCCGCTTAACGCCAGCAGTACCACCAGCGCGGTGTTAAAATATACGTTGCTCTTTTCCACGTCGCCCTTACCTATACAGATAGCCACGAATCTGCTGACGGTGCTGGAAATTGACATTGTGAACAGATTGAAATATGCAATAAATGAAATAACCAGCGGAATCATTCCATAAACTTCTATGTCGAGATGTTTGATGAAATATGGAGTAAGTCCTATCCCGATTGCCGCATTGACAATCAAAAGTATCACATTGGTTCCTATATTAGCTAACAGCCGTTTCTTGGCTTCGCCAATAGTGCTTTGCGCTGATTTTGTGTAGACTTTTAACATTCGTTATAGAAATTAGGTTCGATTTTTAATCGATTGATTTGCCGTTTTATTTATCGACAGAGCTAAAAAACTTAAATACCGCAGCACCCAAAGGCTTGAGCTCAACCTTAAGCTTCCCTGAGTCCCAATTGTATCGGCTTTCACCGTCAAGCAAAGCTACTTCGCTGTCAGCATTGAAACCTCGGAACTCAATTTTAACTGTCAAGTCCTCCTCACTGGCATTTGGATTAGATTCTTTTATCATTTCGCAACCATTGACCATTACCAGATATGTGTTTCCGCGATGATTGTATGCACGCCAGTTTATGCTAGGATAAATCTTGCCTCCCAGACACATCTTCTTTGATTTGCTAACGCTATCCGGAAAAACCGTTGGCCCCTCCACAACCAGAGCCTGAATATTCTGATTATCTTCTCCTTTAAGGAATACCTCGCCCAAATATTCGGGACCGTTGAGTATTCGAGTTCGGGCCAACACGGCATCCAAGAGTTCGGGGTTGTCTCGTGCAAAATGGTAGCCGTACCACATTATTCCCCTGGCCCCGTAAATAAGAGCTAAATAAGTATCGAACGTCACATGTTCGGGCTTCGTCCAACCTGATTTGGTCTTAAATGCTTCCTGTGCCACTATTACTGCCGGAGCCCCACAGCTATATGCCAGGTTCATTTTTATCGCAATCCGCAACCGAGCAGCCTCAGCCCGCCCATGGCCAGGATAAGCACCATAAACCAGGCAATCCATGAATTTACTCGCCTCGGTTAACACAGATCGGTTGGTACTTTTAAGGTAGGTCATCACTGGACGTCCCGATTTGTCCAGCTTGTGCAGCAATGCTGTCAATTGTCTTAATTTAGGTAAATTCTCCGAGCCCGGCTCTTCTGGTAAATACCATATTATGATTTGCTTCTGGTCTACCAAAGCCCGAGCCTGCAGAAAGGTTGTCCACCATTGCAGGTCTTCAGGCAGATACATGGGTGGCAGATTAACCGCCAGAGGAATGCCCGCCTTGATAGCGTTATCGATGTCCTCGCGAGACCTCTTTATAGTTAATTCTTTTGTATATCTGTGAATAAATGTCATGCCGTTTTTAACTAATCGCTTCATTTCATCCGTTTTACGAATGTGATTGGTAACAGCAAAAACCCCTAAAGGCATCAACAACCTTTCTTCGGCTGCAAAATGCTTTTCTATTTTCTGTTGAAAATCTGCTGACCGTGGATTCTTGATATCCACCCCTATCGGGTCTATCTGAAAGGCCGGTGCATTCTTAAAATTGCCTGGCATTTCTATTTCTGCAAACACCGTTGAAAAAACAGCTAATAAGGAAAATAAAATTAAATATTTAGATTTCATAAGATAGTTGGATTTCAGAGGTCAGATATTAGATTTCAGATTACTTAAAAAAGGTGAAGTACGAAGTACAGGCAAAGCCTTCGTACTTCAGCCTTCTAACTTTTTACTTCAACACAGTTATAGTACTACCATAACAGTATTTGACGGTTTGCCCTCGCCGGCTTTGTTTACGGCGATGATGCGGTATTTTGCGTCATATTTATATCAAGCACCTGCGGTGCTTCTACTTTTTGGCCTTTCCTGGCGGCCTTTAAACGGAAACATTCGTGGAGGTCCCTGTAGACAGTGCGCTCGATATGAGCTTCATAGCGGCGGAACTTGCCTAAGACGTTATTCGCACACTCGGCATATATGACTGAAATGCCATATCTTCGCTCCCTTGCACTATCCGTCAGCTTGCCAAACACAATAGAATTATTGTGCACGCAAAATCTCTGTAATTCTTTCAGCCGCCATCCCATCCCAGAACTTCGGAATCGCACAGCCTCTGTCAAAGTTGCTGTTCTTGATTTCCTGGTAATGCTTCAGAATGTCTTCGGTTGTAACACGCACCAGCCTATTGGTGCCTTCGGTTATCGTTACAGGCCTTTCCGTATTCTCTCGAAGAGTCATGCACGGAACGCCTAAGATCGTCGTCTCCTCCTGGATCCCGCCGCTGTCGGTGATCACGATCGCCGCGTTGCTCATCAAACACAGAAAATCAAGGTAACCCACCGGATCGAGCAGAATCAGATTCTCAATCGCCTCCATGCGACGTTCGACGTCGGTGCCCTTCATGTTGTTTCTCGTTCGCGGATGAATCGGAAACACCAGTTTGAGATCCCCGGCGATCACCTCGAAGGCGGCCACGATCTCGTTGAGCTTTTCCATGTCGTCCACATTACTGGGCCTGTGCAGTGTGATAGCTGCGTAGCCTTTTGCAGTAAGTCCGAGACGCTCGAGAATGTCCGACTGCTGGGCCCTCTGGCGGTTGGCCATGAGCGTGTCAATCATCACATTGCCGACGAAATGAACCTTATCGGAATTGATGCCCTCATTTTTCAGATTGTCAATACCTGACTGTTCCGTTACGAAAAGCAGATCACTTATGCTGTCGGTAAGGAGGCGGTTGATTTCCTCGGGCATTGTCCGGTCGAAACTTCGCAGGCCTGCCTCGACGTGGATCAGTTTCACACCGAGCTTTACCGCTACAATCCCGCAGGCAATGGTACTGTTTACATCGCCGACAACAAGAACGTAATCCGGCCCGAAATCCAGAACAACCGGCTCAAAACGTTTCATTATCTCTGCCGTCTGAACCGCATGACTGGATGAGCCAACCTCGAGATTGATATCCGGCCTGGGTATCTGTAGTTCATCAAAGAACAGCTCGCTCATCTTCTCATCATAGTGCTGGCCGGTATGAACAAGCAGCGTCTCGAAGCCGCCGTGCTCGGCAAACGCCCGCATAATCGGCGCAATCTTCATGAAGTTGGGTCTTGCACCGCATACACAAATCACCCTTGTCATTTTTTTTTCCTCATCATGGTTTCCCACTTGACGGTACGACTATTTCGAATATGCACTCACTGTCGGAAATAGCAAATGGCTTCAACCACTGTTTGCTTTCGACCCACAGCGGATAATAGCCTTCAACATCTGAGAACGCAAACAAACGTTTGCCGTTTCTCATTACGTCCCGCCAATTTTCCTTTATTTCATGAAATCCAAATACACTTATGTCAGGCCTTTGGGATTCAATT
>SDBT01015025.1_pt1 | contig 12321 bp, 14 predicted proteins | sample 2277101 | NCBI WGS metagenome assembly SDBT01 (sample SAMN10404973, study PRJNA504765) | marine sediment metagenome | isolation source: marine sediment core GS10_PC15, 103 cmbsf | place: Arctic Ocean: Southern Knipovich Ridge | collected 2010
CTAACCCGGATGTTTCACAAATAAACGTGAGGTAGGTAAAAAGGTGCATTTAACAAATGGGCGGTTACTTAGTAATGGGGTGGACGATGGGACTCGAACCCACGACGACCGGAATCACAATCCTCAAAAAGTGATTTGTCCATTTTTGAAATATTACGCTAACTATTTGTTTTTATTAAATTTTTGCAGGATTGCCCATTGCAGCAATTGACTGAATATCGCACAACTAATGATAACAAATGACAGCTCAGTCACGCAAAAGTCACGCAGGAAATTTGAAAGCATTCTGTTAAACTCTCACACCAAAATATGGTGTGTAAGCGAGCGTTTTATATTCTTCTGTTTTTAACGCATCAACCAAATTGCCGATTTTGTGTTGTGGATATGCGGCCAATACGATGCTTGCAGCCTTCTCTTGTTCATCTGCATTGATTTCAGTCATCACAGCTTGAGCCTCAAAACCTAGCTTACTTTCGACAGCATTTAAAATTTTTTCTTCTTGTTTCTCATCGGCCTCAGCTTCGTAAAATTGCTTTGCGATTTCTTCTTTTTCAGGCACATCAACATAATCAACACTGCCGATCGTTTCGCCAATTTTATTGATAAAACCATATCGTGAATTAATGTTATGAATTAATGAAGCAATATTTTTAGCTTTTGGCACCATATGTCCTATGCCTGGCGAATTAAATGCTACAACCGTATGTGGTCGTTGATTTTGTCCAACAACAATTTGTGCAAGCGCACCACCTAATGAATGACCCGTAAAACTCAACTTTGCTTTGGGATAATTTTTTCTAAGATAATCTAAACATTTATGATAATAAACATTTGCAAGACGAAAGTAATGTTGTGGGATATTATCTTCGCGATCATTAAACACAACGTCTGGATACCATGATTTTATGTCTGTTTTTAAATTGTCAAAATTAGCCGTACCTCGAATAGCGATGACGGCTTCGTTATCTTTTTTTCTATACCATAATTGAGCATAGAATTCTGCATTTTTGGGCGGCGCATGAGGTATATTAGTAGAGATATCAGACCAACCTCGAACTTTACGTATATACTCACCAAAATACTTCGACGCTTTCGAACCTGGAGCATAACCATAACATTCTTGAGAAAACAACGCACACTCTAATACTTTTGGCATAAAACTACCTTTTACTAGTTAAAGTTTAATTGCAAATTTCTATCGGCCTTGGGAGGAAGAGAATAAAAATATCCAACTTCGCCGGCACCAACAAATTCTTTATTGATGAAGCATTCTGTATTTGCTTTTTTTGAAGCAAGACAATGAACATTTAAACTTTCACCTTTTAAATAAGGGCCCTGGCTTGGAAAACCAATAAAACCATATGGAGAAACTTTGTATTTAAACCCAAACCCATAAGCACCCCAATCACAAAAACCTTTACGAAACTTATCTAACGGTATTTTGACTTCATAATTTCCGAGCTTGTCCGGATTTAAGCTCACCGGAAATGTCTTCACTCGAACACCTCTGACACCAGCATAATAATTAATACTATCACAGCTTCGTTTACTCGTCGCATAATCCATATAAAACTTAAAATCTTTTGCAATCTTCGGATTAATATGACCTTTTAATGTTAAGTAATGTTTCGGATGTGATTTCTTCCATGGCGTATATTTCACGAAATGATAAGCTTTCCATAAAACAAAAACACTCAAAGCAACAATAAAACACCATAAAATAAACTTCATAAATCCTTTCATAATTTACACCTGCCCTGCTTTCTCCAAATCATACCCGGTTGTATTTGGTGACAATTGCTTGTTCGAGCTATCGCGACCAATATACGTTTTCTGAATTTTAGTATAATTCAGTGTGAGACTTTCAAGCGGCACCGCGCCACTCGACATGTAGTTATGATGACCAGAAATGATTACATTTTCCAGTAAATATTTGATATAAGGTTGAATTTCTTTACCTGTTGAACACACATGAATTTCAACTGTTTGTATCGCATTGCCTGTACAAACCGATTGAAAGAGATCATTTGAAGAACTATCAAGCTTTTTAATAATCTCTGCTTCTGAAAAATCAGGCACACCGCGCTCACGATCCGACGTTCGCCCAACTTTAGTCGTAATATTTCGTTGAACGCCCAAATCGACCGAGTCAAGCTCGATCCACTTGTCGTAACCTTGCGCAGTCGCATTACCATACATACCTTTTGCTTTCATATAGATTGCCATGATAGTTTCTCCTTTTGTTAACTGTGAAATGCTTGCCCGCAATAAACTGCGAACTTCTTGAATAAGTGATTAATGAAAAGTTCGCACCAAGAAAATAGTAGTTGAAAATTAAAATTGATTTTAGATCGGATCGGTAAGATTCTTTTATTGTACGTCATTGTATTAATATTACAACTCTTTTGGCGTGGCTTTTTTGTCTTCTTGTTTCGCCTTAAAAACTTCTTCACGATCCACCGCGATATCTATAGGCGCATCCACACCAACACGTACTTTATTTCCTTGTTTTCCAAGAATTGAAATTTTTATTTCGCCCTCTTCACCAATAACGATAGTTTGACCAATTTGTCTAGTTAAAACTAACATGAGATATTCTCCTGTTGTTGCTAGTGTTTGTTAAAAAATAAACAGGTTTACGATTGACAAAACACTCTGGCATATAATTCTAAAATCGATAAAAAATATTCTCTGCTGATATGATCAACACAATTATTAGATATCTTTCGCACCACATCTAGAGGTATTCCGGATCCAAACGCTATTTCTATTTCAGAATATCCATCAATTTGCATTAAATCTTCTAATAGATCTAGAACAATTCGCGGATATCTTCTTAATAACTTACTATAAACATCCGATAAACGACTTGCGTGTGAAACACCCAGCATTCTGACCATGTGGTCACTTTTGCTACAGCTCCGTCTAACATATTTCATTTCATTTCCTCCGTTCAATCAAAAATAAAAGCCTGATGATCCTAAAAATTATTCTTAATATTTCTGATTTTGATGACCACAAAATCAATATTACCGAATTTTTTTCCCGGGTCAATTGTTTTTTTCGGAAATACTAAAGTATTTGCTGAAATTTATCAATAAACCGAATATTTGTTCTGTTTATGCTGTCTTATGGCTGGACAAAGGTCAAATTTAGACTATAATTTTATTTTTTGAATAATAATTCGAATTATTGTAGAATAATCAAATATTACAAAGAACTACAAGAACATCTTTGCTGAATTAGAGGTACTTTTCGATGAAATCAAAAGATACGGGTGAACTAGAAAAGCTTGATAGTGTCTCAAAACGCCTAAAATTCCTTGTTGACACCCTTGGTGTAAAGCAGTCACACATGGCTGAAAAACTTGGGCTATCTCCTTCTGGCTTACATTATATTCTAAATAATGACGTTAAATTATCAAGAAACACAAAAAAAATAGCAAAATATTTAAATGTAAATGAACAATGGCTATCTAGCGGTGAAGGAGAGGTATATGTTGAAAATACTTCAATAAAAACATACAAGATTCCTATTTATTTTCCTGATCAATTAAAGCTTTATTTCCGAACACAAAAACATGAAAAACTTACTACAAACGACTTTTTTATTACGACAACAGCTTATCCCAACAAAACGATTGGCATTTATATTACAGAAACAAATTTTACACCTAAATTTGAGGTGGGTGATATAGTAGCTTTTGAACAAAATGAAAATTTTACAGATGGCGAGATTTTACTTGTTTATTTGGAAAATTCTAATGCCATAGTTGTTAAATATGGCGTTCATGCAGAAAAAGAGATACTATTGCTTTCACCTAGTGAGGAGCCAATAAAAATATCACAAAAAAATAACAACGTTATTATTGGTAGTTATAGAGAATGCCATAAAAAAGCAACGACTTATAAACATTGAGAGATAAACATGGCCAGAAATATCAAAAGAATTGCACATGATTTGCTACCACTTTCTGATGCCGTAACAGAGCTGAGCTCAATTATTTCTCAATTGCTTGAAGCGATCCAACCCCATACTAGCTTTGATGATCCAAGTGCCTCAAAGTATTTTGAGGAATGTACCAAAGCATCCGAAAAACTCGCTTTATCTTCTCAGCTAATTAGGAAATATGTTCAAGAAATAAACGATGAAGCTGACAATGAAGGCATCTCTAAAGATTAAATTGCTTACATTGTTTTACACTCTTCGTCCCTTGAAATACCGAATTTATAACTAGGAGAAAAAATGTTTAATATAGTTTATCGGCCCGCTAAAAAAAATGCAAAATATTATATATAGGCCTGCCACACGAGAAGACGCGGCGACAATAGCTGACTTAATGCTTAAATCTAGCGGCGGTGATGCTGAATTTCTATGGCATGATTTAGTCCCAGGAAAAAGCGTAGCAGAGATGATGCCGCCTTTAGTTGAAAAAGAAACAGGCCTGTTCACATACAAAAAATCTATTGTTGCAGAAGTCGATGGGCAAGTCGTTGGCTTGATGCACGCTTGTGCTCCGGAGGATGTTGAGCACGAAAGAAATTATGATATCCCAGAAGACAGAATTGAGCATGTAAAGGTAATTTTTGAGCTAGAGGTGCCGGATAGCTACGTTCTTTTGTATTTAAGTGTATCAGAAAATTATCAAAACCAAGGTTTAGGCCATCATTTGCTAGAGATATTTGAAAAAGATGCCGAAGAGAATGAAAAGCAAACTCTCAGCGTTCAAGTATGGGCTGATAATACTGGCGCTCTAAGATTATATTCTGCTTTAGGCTACACCGTTGTACAACAGGGAGATATCGCGAGACACGAGCTATTACCACACGATGGCGGAATTCTTCTGCTGAAAAAAGATATCGCTCCTCAGCAAAAATATACCCCAAAGCATTAAACTCCGCGAAAAGAATTAGATGATCGGCTTTGCTCTTAACGTATCATGGAGTGAGGATAAATGCACTTTTATCCTAAAACCCGCGGTTTTTAGGTTTATATGTCAAGAATATTCATTTTATCTTTAAGCTGGGTAATATAACTTGGAACATCATTCGCATCTAGTGGCAACCCCGTTGAAAGATAAAGATTTTTATATCCTTTCTCCGATAATTTTTTTGCGATTTCTAATCCATTAACAGGACATTCAAGATTGTAGTCTAAGCATATTTTTATTGAACAATCCATGCCCCTTATATTTTTAAATAACTCATACGGAGAGTCACAAACAAGTAGTCTCTTGCCGCGAAGCTTGTAAAGATATGAAATAACATTGGAAAGTTCTTTGTTGTCTTCAAGAGCAATCAAATCAGGAAGATTTTTCTCCCGGCTTGCACTCTCTTCTTGATCAACAAAAGAAATTAAGACGTGGTGAGCAAGAGTTTTTGGTAAAATCTTTGTATTGAGTAATATAGCGCGTTTAACTATGTTTGTTGATTCATAATGACTCGTAACAAGTAATTGTTGCGCAGGGGTTGTAATCTCAATAACATCTAACCCATTAATATTTTCACCGATAAGCTCATAATCCGCTAATAACAGAATTCTTTCTTTTTCCTCTGCTTTAAGGGACGTTATATAATCAATACAATCTTTAGCGGTATGATAATGTTTAATCAACAAGTCAGGGGCTTTCTTTTTTTGAGCCATAAATATACTATCCCACGCCCCATGAATTGCTGCATCGTCATCAAGAATCACGATAATGGACCGAGATGATATTGTAATAGAATTTGAAATCCAGGAAGGTTGTTGAGCTAAAGGAATGGTTAGAAGCAGATCTGTACCGTCACTATCTGTTGACACTACCTGAAAACCACCATTGTACTTTTGCAGTAGTGATCTTGCATGGGTCAGACCCAAACCAGCACCTTGATGCTTGTTTGATACAACATTACAGTCATCAATCAGCTGATTTTTTATGTCAGCAGGAATACCATGCCCTGTGTCTTTAACTGAAAACAAAAGACTATTATCTTTAGCTTTTATAGACAAACGAACCTCTCCCGCACCAAGCATAGCCTCTATGCTATTATCGATTAAATTCGATATCATCCGTTTGAATTCGATTAAATTTATTGCAATAAAGGCAAAGCTAGCCGTGTTTGACGCATCGTATGTGAAAATAATTTCTCTTGCTTTATATTGTACTTTCTTTTCAGCAAGCACCGATAAAATAGCTGATGACGCTAATATCTCTTCTTCTTTTTCCGTAAAGTCAGAAGGATTACGGTATTTATTAATCAAGTAATTTGCAATATCTTGAATCCTCATTGCAGCATCGCGCAATGTTGTTCGTTGATTTTCAGGAAGCGCGACACACTCGTTAGATAAAATTTGAATTGCGGTCACTGGCGATCGAATGTCATGTGCAACTTGCAAGGCCAAATCAGCAAAATTTTTATTTTCTTCATCTTTTTTTGCGAGCTGTTTAAAGGAAGAATTGATAAAATCTTGCAAAAAATCAAACTCTTCTACAAAAAACGTTTGGTTTGGATTTTCCTTTGAATGGAGTAGCATTTCAATATTTTCTTGTAACTTTTTAAATGGGCTTTCAAGCCTTTGTCCAATGCGGTTAGCCACCAATACAATGATAAGTGAGTAGAACATAACCAAGAAAGGCAAACATAAAAATGTCTTATGATTTATTAATCCAAATTTATAACCTAACAAGAGCAAAGACAAAAAACTTAAAATAGAAAAAGAAAAAATCCACAGAGAGACTCTACTTCGAATTCGCCTAAAAGATGATATCCAAAGTTTAAAATTTAAATTTTGCTTTTTTTGTATGTGATAAAGCCCATAGCTTAATAAAAGCAAACCAAGAACCCAAAATATTTCACTGTAATCAAAAGCTTCTAACACTACATTTTGATACAGGTATTGTTCCCAAAAGCTGGTTGCAACAATAAGAATAATTCCCGATGCGAGCAGCGACAAACCTTTGTCTTTTGAACAAATCAAGATCAAAACAACTAAATCAAAAATTAAAATTTCGATCGCGCTCGTAATGACCTGCGTCAATCCAATAGCTGAAAAGTATTGTGTTTCCCACGAAGAAGCATTAATGAAAATAATTATATAAATAAAACTAAAGATTAAAAATACCCCTAAAAGAGGAAAGTTTTCCTTTCCAAAAGAAAAACTTTTCTTTACGAGGATAATCCAAGCTATCATTTGAAAAATAAAAAAAACAACGGATGGTATAATATATAAAAAATCATAAAAAGTTGACGGCTTAGTAATGCTGAATATATTGAAAACAAGATAAAAAACAAAATCCATCAAAAATAAAAAAATAAAAGAAACAAACAAATAAAAGAAGAACATTTTGGTGTTTGCTGTCGCATTTTTGTATATTTTCCATGAGAACCATATGATCAAAACCTCCATAAGGAGTTCAAATACGGATGAGTAATTTTCAAATTGAAGATAAGCCGCATGATTTGGTATGAAATAAAAAAGAATTGATGACACACCCCAAATCAAGAGCCCGACAATAAGAGAAATATTAAATTTTTGTTCTGCATTCATATATAATAATTTCAACTTGATTTAATAGTTATTTTTTAAAAAAACTTATAAATTTATTTTTTAGGCTTAATGTATCCAATCCATGATACCTGCAGTGCTTTTCTGGCGTCCCAAATTTTCTATGCTCATCTAATTCAACACCAACAGATAGTAATCTATGAGGTATATCCGTTAATGCATCAGAAACATAATGAGATGAAGTACCCACTAAATAAGGCTCCACTATGACTATAGATGGCTCTGATAAAGTAGCTAATAATGTCTTTTTATCAAAGGGCCTAATTATAGGCGCATATAACACTGTCACATCGAGTTTTTCTACAGCTTCTAGCACCCTATCAGCAACAGGGCCTACAGCTATAACAGTTCCCGAGCGACCAGATTTCAACTCTACAAAACCATTCTCTCCTTTCCAATATGCTTGGCTATTACTTTCAGTTGAAAGACGAATATAGTCTAAACCTTTTCCTTCGACTACTAAACGTAGAGCTCGTTCAGCTTCTTCCGCATGACCAGGGACATAAATATTCCATCCCGATAACGTACTAAGTAAGGCAACATCTGCAGGCGCCTGATGCGTTCTCCCATCAACAGCCAAATCATATGATGCACCAACACTGACTAAAACTGCACCAACATTTTGGTGGTTTAAAGCTATTTTAATTTGTTCAAATGGCCGCTCCACTAAAAAACTTGCAAAAGTATGTACAATTGGACGTATACCGGATAGGGCAAATCCGCCCGCCATATCAATCATAAGTTGCTCTCTTATACCTACATTAATAACTCGATCCGGGTATTTCTTCGCAACATCTTCAAAGCGTACCGCGGTTATATCGGCTAGTAGTAGTGCAATATTACTATTTTTCTCAATTAGTTCAGACAATACCGCTGCAAAGTGCTGCCTCATTACGTTCACGTCAGCAAAACGTTGTGCAAATGTAAGTACTTTTTTCATTGTTAACTCCCTTATAGCTTGGCTAATTTCGTTTCGACTTTTGCAACAATAACATGAGGCTTTCCATCGTGCTTCTTCTTAAATGCGGCTCGCAGTTCATCATGGTCTCTTCCATTAACATAGGAACCTTCCCACCCTTCAATTTCAAAGCGTTTAGCTATGCCACCAGGCCAACCATGCGTTGCAGAATTATTATCCATAACTATCACATTAAGCTCTTCAAGATTGTTTCTACCAGCATATGCAATGGCTTCATTATTTGATCCTTCATCGAGTTCGCCATCACCAATAAGCACCCAGTGTGAAGGCCCCATGATTTTTCTAGCTCGTAGCGCTAATATAGAGCCAATACTCATAGGCAATCCATGACCAAGAGAACCGCTTGAAATCTCAACGCAATCAAGTTTTGTTCGGTCTGGATGATACCCAAGTAGACTATCATAGTCGCCATAGCTATTTAAAATATCAGGTGAAATAAAACCTTTAAGGGCCAATATTGCGTAGAACGCCATGGGCCCCTGCCCTTTAGACAAATAAAATCTATCTCTCATATCATCAGATGTACTATTAGGTGAGATATTAAGAATATCGTTATATAAAACGTATATCACATCTAATGTTGAAATTGATGATGGCTCATGCTTCTCATCCCCTGTCATTAAAGACAAATAATAATTTAATTTTTGTCTATCAGATAACGTGTCTTTTGGATTATTCATACTGCCTCCTCGCGGTTGTAAATTTTTTAACACTCAATATTAACCCCACAATACAAAGGCCAACGCAGAATATAGATAAACCAGCCCAACCATATCCTAAATAAATATATGTCGATATTTTTGAGCCAACTGCACCACCTAAGACAAATGAAGTCATATAGCAACTAGCGGCTCTTGATTCATTACCACTACAAGTTCCATACATATTAACTTGATTATTAACATGAATAAGCTGTATCAAACCATCCAAGGCCAATGTTAATAAAACCAATATGACTAAGTAACTAGAATAGAAGGCCATTAATAGAAACATGGCAAATAGCAGTGAAAACAATACTATATTGCTTGCTTTAAAAAATTTGAGAATTTTATTAGAGAACATTGCAGCCAAAGCACCTAAAACACCAGCAAGAGAAAATATCCCTATTGAAAACTGATCGAAACTAAATTGATGTCTCAAATAAATAGAAATATTGTTCCAGAAAGCCGCGAAAACGGCCATGATTAAAAAACCACTGACGCTATACAAGCGAACACTTGCATTTGATTTTAGCAAAGAAAATGAACTCAACACCATTTGAAAATATCCGATCTTCTCTTTTTTCTTGGAATCATCTTGCGGTAAAAAACAGCCTATTAAAATCAGAGCGATCAACATACATCCAGCAGCGAATAAATATATCGACTTCCAACCCCAAATCGATGCGAAAAAACTAGATACAAAGCGCGATAATAAAATACCAAACAATACCCCAGCCATTATTTTGCCAATGCGAGCAATACCAGATGTTTTATTAGTGCCAAGATAGGCGATAATAATGGGAATAACACACGAGCCTAACCCAATAAAAAATGAAATTGCAATAAGAACATAAACATTACCTGTGACATAAAAAAGAAATAACGCCAGAAATAACATCATATATAAGCTGGAAATGATCTTTTTCCTATTGACGAAGTCGCCCATTGGAGTAATAAAAATCAGCCCTATAGCGCTACCAATTAAGGCCACAGTATAGATCGATGAGATGAGACTATAACCCATTCCAGTAAAGTGAGCCGCTTCAGGTATCAGCGGTTGTATGTAATAAATATTGGCAGCGGTTAACCCACAAACTATGGGCAAAATAACATTTAACCATCTATTGCTCATTACTATTAACTCCAATGCTGAGATAATAACATCATTTTATCCAACTCCATGACCATATCTAATGTAATATCGGAAAAGGATGTACAAGTAAACTTAACGCCTGTCTCATCCATCTCCTCTTTCTGATAGTTATGTTCCATATTAGCTGGAATACCAATAAAACCAGCGTTAAGTTTTTTACAAACCTCAGCGACTCTATTAATATCATCAATAAACACTACTTCATCATAATCAAGATGAAAATAATCCGTTACTATTTCATTAACACCTGGCCTAAAATTATTGATATCGACATAAGGAATCTCTAGATCAAAATATTGCTTATATTCAGAAAGAAATTTATCAAAGCTATACTCTTTATTGCGACCGCCATAACAAACCAGTTTTGCACCAGTTGCATGTAACATTTCCAGCGTTTTTCCTATATTAGGTAACACTTCGACAGGATGCTCGATCAAGTAATGCGCTCTCTCTTTGAAAAATTCTGCTATTGTTTTTTCACCAGACCAAGGGAGCTTACATGCCAAGGCCATATTATGGCCAGCGGTTATTTGTGGAGAACCCCATACATGGCGCTCAACATGAGCGTTATACTGACCACCATGCATTTCAACAAACTTTTTAATGACTGGACTATAAGTGTCGTTTAGAAGAACACCATCACTATCAATAGCAAATAATTTAATTTTATTTAACTTTTTCATAGATCACCTTTACAGTTAGATTAATTATATCGACTAAAAATAAGAGCAGCATTTTGCCCGCCAAAACCAAGAGAATTACTTAAAATCGAGTTCACCTCAACCCGTTGCATTTTTGAATACGCAAGAGAAATATTAATATCATTATCGATCTTTTTAAGTCCAGCAACAGGCGGGACAATATTATTCTTTATAGTAAGCACCGAATATATTGCCTCTATCGCTCCAGCGGCGGCTAAACAATGGCCTGTTACACCCTTTGTTGATGTAACGATTGGTTTTTTTCCAAAAACATCAAAAATGGCAGCAGCTTCAATTCGATCATTCAACTCGGTTGAAGTTCCATGCGCATTGATCGCATCAATCTCATTTGGTGATAACTGCGCATCTTCCAATGCCTGTTGCATTGCGCTTTTTAAACCAGCGCCATCCTTTTGAGGTGAAGTAACGTGAAAAGCATCATTAGAAGAACCATAACCAGTAACGGCAGCATAAATGTTAGCACCTCTATCAATCGCATGAGACTCTTTTTCAAGAACTAAAATCCCTGCCCCTTCTGATATAACAAAGCCATCCCGATTCTCATCGAATGGTCGGGAAGCCTCTGAAAGATTAGAGTTTGTTGACAAGACCTTTAACGCCGTAAATGAGGACACAATTAATTTTGTTATAGGAGCCTCACTTGCTCCTGCTAACACAATGTCACATTCATCGTTTTCAAGCATTTTCTTTGCTATTCCAACAGCATCTGAACCTGAAGCACATGCCGTTCCAATTAACATAGAAGGACCTGTAATACCAAATTGAATAGCTATCTGACTAACAGCCATATTTCCCATGGCGCCAGGAATTAAAGCGGCGCTGACAGCTTCCGGCCCTTTCAAATTAAGCTTGCTATATCCATTTTCAAAGGTGGCTACACCCGCTAAAGAATTCCCTAAAACAATACCAACCCTCCGCTTATCCAATGTGAAAAAATTCAACCCAGCATCTGTAACTGCTTGCCGAGCTGCATACAATGCAAATTGGACAAACCTATCTATTCTCCATATGAGAGATTTCTCGACATGTTTTGATGTTGGAAACCCTTCTACCGAACAACAAAAATCAACGGACAATCCGTCTAACCTGGAATCCTTTTTAGCTCTAGCATTACCCTGAATTAAATTATTCCAATTTTCTTGCAGAGAATCTCCGGCAGAACTAACAATACCTAGGCCAGTAATAACCACACGTTTCTTGCTAGGCATCTTTTTTTACTTC
>SDBT01015026.1_pt1 | contig 12321 bp, 7 predicted proteins | sample 2277101 | NCBI WGS metagenome assembly SDBT01 (sample SAMN10404973, study PRJNA504765) | marine sediment metagenome | isolation source: marine sediment core GS10_PC15, 103 cmbsf | place: Arctic Ocean: Southern Knipovich Ridge | collected 2010
TCCTTATTACAAAAGCTGTGAATAACGTACAACGAGAACATCCTTTTTCGGTTGATAATGATGTGGTTATAAAAGATTTGCTTAACGCGTTAGAAGATGCAGGCAGTCCTGAGAAAATGGATATCACTATTTTTCTCGATGAGTTTGCCAAGCAAGACTACTTTAAAACAGAAGATATTATCGATCTCATCGTATTCCTACAGCAGACAGCCTTCGATCGCCGCTTTGGTGAGGAACGCGACCTTCTAAAAGGAAAACCTTGGATGGTAGCATATGCGCAAAAATTCATGACGGCGGCCACTCAGTTTGACGTCGTTACAGAGCACACTCCAAAATTTAAGATGTATCTCGGAGTGGGGATCATGGGTGCTGCAACATTTCGGGTAAAGACTCGGCTGGATTATTTCAAAAAACTGACTATTGACTATGAACGCGCTTGGGCACTGACTGGTTCACGGGAACTTTCAAAAGGCCTGGATGAAGAGCATGAAATGAAAATGATAGCTGAGGAACTAGACATCCCTTATAAATTTAAAACTAAAAATACAGGTAATGTAAGCAGGGAATACCTCGATATAACTGAAACGCAGATGGTAAATTACTTTATCGAATTGATGTGTCCAGGCACAAAGATTGGTGTCGTTGATAGCAAAGAACAATCGGGGCACTGGCGCGCTACAACCAGTCAAAGCGCAATAAACATTGCAGAACATATAATTAATGGATTAATGCAAGATCGTGATGCAAGTTCATCGTCAAACAATGTTTATCACTTTATGATTATTGCTGAACAACCTTACTCAAAACGTATGGCGATGCAAGTACAACGTGCCTTCAATAAAGTGATTAAAGAACATGATCTTGATAGTCAGATCACGGTTGAAGGATGTGGCCAAGGGATCAGTGAGAAAGTTGTTGAAAATCCCTCAGAAAATGTGTCGATGCTTGCGCGTATCAATTCTGCATTAGGTGCCTTAATGGCTGAGTGTTACAATGATGCACGGATACAACATCCTGAAATTGCCGTGCGTTCACCAGATATTATGATGTTTACTAAAAGAGATGAATATTATCAAACTTTGCAAGCTACACGCGAGGTTGTACCTCTTACTATTAGCCTCTCATGCTAATTGTAACATTAGCTCGAAACAAACTGCCTACAATGTTTAATGGGCGCTATGGATACCTCACATAAATAGCCATGATTGGTTTTGATTGCAGAATACCCCCATATGGCCCCGAGAATGTTGCGCTCTCGCTTTAGACTCATTTCATATTGGAAAACTCTAGCCTTTGACTTTTGAAGCTAGATATTATACACTCCCAATGTTATATATTCACCTGGAGAAATAAATATGAGCAAAGACGCTACAATTAAAGTATTAGATCACAAGGTTATAATAAACGGTGTTAATCAAGCAGTAGCTGAAGCTGTATCTGTTACCCTGGGACCAAGAACATTTTTTGCTGCGCACGGTTTAAGCTCAGCAATACAAAGTAACAACAACGGGCCAATTCAATCTGATTGTACCACGGATGTCACGCATGCTGGTCCAGTGAAAAGCTCTTTTTAAGAGATAAATTATAAATTAGAATGGCTATTTGTTGATGCTGACAATGATTTTGCACTAAATGTTGAAGGCATAGTCATATTGAAATTATGATTAGAATCATTCGATTTTTGCGTTCCAAAAAAGGATCTCGCAGAAAAGATTGTGCCTCGCACTAACAGCAATGTCAGTATCGATGTGAGCAATACTAATCTTATTGAAGACGGTGAAACATCCCGATTGATCATCATGTTAACGAGCACAGCAATTGTTAGAATATATCCTGTGTGTTTAGCTTCCTTTGCCCAAACACAATGCTGAGGAACCGTTTTTTGGAGTTGATTAACTTCGGATTGAAATAATGTGCCCACAGCATTAGTAATAAAAGTATTTGTCGAGTCATTGTTATATTCTGTAATCTTTTTATAGGATTGATCCATACCAACCAAGTCTATGATCAAATTTTTTGTGTTCATATCGCTGTTACTATTATCAATATATCTATTAAACCCTATATATAATCGCTGATAAACGGTTGGGATCATCGGTACCAAAATTTGCTGCTCGAAGAAAGCTTTTAGGTTATTCACATATTCATTTTCGCGGGAAAGATGTGGCGCATTCTTGCATTCAAATTTCTGGTTTATCCAGCCGTTATCTTTATCCGATTGTAGCTTGCATAATATAGATGGCAGATGTTTATGAATTAATTTGTGAATGCATTGCCAATCATGTGGATCAATGCTAAGTACACCGCTTGGGTTTACCATGTTATTTGTAATCACTGATTTATCATCGATTTTTCCACCGCAGGGTTTACCAGCCAATCGTAAATAGCCAGATAAAATATCCAGCGTGGGGGTATCATCACCTTCGCTAAAATCAGCTCGAATTAAGGCTCTTCCCTTTGAATAGTACATACGGCCTTTGTGTTTAATTTCTTTTGAAAAATGGCACACTTGTATGAGGAGTGCTCTGCGATGGAATGGATCATTATAACCGGTCATATCAGGATATTGCCGATCAATGATTTTATTAACAACATCCTTCACATCAGAGCGAGCAACAACATGGACACCGCATGACCGTGTACCTTGTGTTGGTTTAATAATGTAGTAATCAGATTGATTTACATTAAGAAAAACTTTAATTGCTCCATTAATATCAAAATCTTGATTGTAGAGCTCATAGTCTATGAGTAAAGTTGTTGGATAGAGAGGATTAGCTTGTGCGTGAGTATGATACGTTTCTTTGTCATAAAAAGAATTTGTTAATCCGTTACGCTCACTATGTAAGTAAGTGATATTGTCGCTGCCCGTTTCGCTAATGGAAATGTCAGATGCTATACGAGGAAACCCAAGCCAAAAAACCAATGGTTTGCTCCGTTTAGAGCGCTTGACTGCCGTTGATGCTATGTTTTCAACAAGAGAAACTATTTTATATCTGGAAGGCGCAATAGTATTTAGTGAATTGTCAAACAGTTGTGTTTTATCATAAGTAATCATACCGTAATCATTCGAGAGATCGTGTAGCGTTAGCCCGGCCGGATATACTTCCACAAATAAAGCATCGGGAAAGCGCTTTTTCAAATCATTTATTAATTTCTCCCTCATTGAGATGTTTTCATTTCCAAGCGTCTGGCTTGGATAACTAGAGACAAAAGCATCACCTAACTCAAGAACTTTTAATGCATCCTTTTGTTTTGGATTATAGGTAAAGTCAATAATAAGATAGACGCTTTTCATTATAACAAAGCCATAGCTGTTTTTACTTGTCAGATGTGGCACCATATGTCTAACAACCCTATCTGCAATTTCTTCTTGACGATCGTAACTTGTTTTTGTTTTTTCTGATTGGCTATTGCTGTGGTCTGTCTTGAACCTGAAGAATCCAAGTTCAAAGTATTCCTTGATATTTGATGGGGTCGATGGTCGTGGAACATGAATATCTGAAAATTCTTTGCTGGAATAAAACTCGTTTGAATAGCGCTTTACTGGGAACTTAATTTCATCCAAAACATTATTATCGGTAGCCTTTGAATAAGGTATACCATCAGAAGCCAAACCATGCACTTTTGCAAGTAATCTCTTTTGAAGTGGGTTGCAAGAAACATGCTTGAGATAGAAAGTATCAGTATAGGCGGCTTCTGTTTCTTCAACAGAGCCATCCACAATCTGAAATACCTTGTCACACTCATCGTACATGATGTTATCAGCATGCAGATCCATAATTTCGAGCGGGCACATTTCTAGTGCCCATATCAAATCGTAATATGCCTTTCGTATTTCATAAGCATCTGGCTTTTCAAATTCATTGTCATCCAGCAATGAATTCAGTGTTTTACCATTGATCCGTGTTTCCAATTGAGCATACAGTGCGGGTGTATTCGGAGTGTCAATTTTTGAAAGTCGATATTTTCTTAAAATGCGTTGCGCTTCAATGTGTTGGGATCTCTCATAGAAACTGTCGATAAGCGTTCTGAGAATAAGGACACTTTCATCATATATAATTAGCTCCGCACAACTTTTAAATATTTTGACACAATATTCAGTAACCTCAGCATCGTCTTCAGGCCGAAAGAAATAGTCATAAATCAGCGGGAAGAAATAAGCTAACCATCCTTTCTCACTATCTGGCCGCTTAACAACAGCATAAACATGTTTCCAACGCCCTGAGCCTAAATAGTTGTTGTAATCAATTTTATACTCAGTGAGTGAAGTCTGCTGTTGAGCGGGCTCTGGTGATCGGTTCTTGAATTGTTCTTTAAATACGATTGGCTTTAGCATGACTTAAGTCTGAATTGGTTTTCGACCGTACTGTCTTTGACATTATAAAAATTCTGGATTTCTTTTTCTAGACTATTATTGGCTAGTACAAGCATTTTGAAATCAGTTGATGGCTTAATAAATTGCAATATGCTCAACCAATATGGTATCTTTCGGTCAGAGAATTCTGTTGAAGGATGGATTTTATTTATATGAAGATAAGCTTTCCGAAATTGCTCACAAAAGTCTTCATCTAAATCAGGCATTGACTCAATTAATTCAGCAATATGATCCGTTATTATTACCCCTTGTGGGCCGCAAATCACTGCAGTTGATATTTGGTGATCCATGTACCAACTTACTTCGTCAAAATCAACATTTGATGTAATATTGTATTTTCCGGGTGAAATAAGATAAGGTTCTTTCTTCACTTTTCTTGCTCCAAGAAAAAAACCCAACCCGGAGCTAACGGGTTCACTATTCATATCGTCTTTCGGAAAAACTCGGATCTCGTTCGCACGGATCGCATCAAACTCGCCGGCTATTTGCCCATAGTCATAAACCACTGCCGATCCCATTAGGTTAACAAGTGGCATTAAACACTCATTAATATCCTTGCGGATCAAGATTGGATCGCCTTTTTTTGCATAATCGAATTTTTGTTCGTAGAATTTTAAATTTTTCTTTAGCAGCCTATTAATTTTAGGGAACAATTCAACTCCGACATAAACTTCTACCCATTTGATAGACTTTAATTGCTCCAGACTGGTACTAGAAATATTTAGCTTTTTTATGTTAATTAATTTTTTCTTTTCAAAGCCTGCCAATGACTTATTGTTATTGTCAAACCATTTACGCAACTCTTTATCATCTTCCGTATTTGCCAAGGGATTTTGAGGTTCAACCACTGGCACTATCATTGCCACCTCAAACATGTTTTCGTCTCTTTTTATTATTTTATCAACTGGTAAATCATCGAGAACTTCTTGTATGATGCAAAAATGCATCTTGTTAGCATCAAGTTCTTGCAACCGCCTATGACTTACAACAACCTTATCAACTAAGCCGGGGCTTTTTAAAGTTGCTTTCAGTAACTCGATATTCTTAATAATACCCTTTACGTGTTTGAGTGAAATGTCAGATAGATGTATTTTCAAATTATTAACAAATGTTTCCCAGGATTGTGTTGTATTTTCTGGGCTGTAGTTTGCAAAGTCCATCCTGTCGATAAGTCTTAGTATTTTACAACAAAGCAGACCTGTCCCCGCACCAGGCTCCGCAAAATTGAAAGTTTGGTCTGGACCTAACTTTTCATCCGCAACAAGTTCCTTCCAGGTATGGAATGCTTGAAGCAGTACAGCCAGTGCAAATGAGAAACCGTTATGTATCTGAGTAGTAAAATGAAAATCGTCTTTCGAATTATGCGCTAACTTTGCATTATTTGTGTAATAACCAAATTTTTCGTGAAAATGTGCAAATTCGATATACTCAGATAACGACCAGAAAGGAGGAGAGGCTTTTTCATCAATGATAGCCAATAAACTGGTGCCATGAGGTAATTTTTCGGCGGGAATTTTTGGAAAAGAAGTTCTCGTATTCTCATTAGTCATTTTCTTACTTAATATCTTCTTGATTTCCGCTAAAACATATTTTTTATCAATTTTATTGCCTTTAATTACTATATATCCAACCATCTTACCACTCCGAATTAACTGAATATTTTCACAACTGTGTTGTAAAAATAATCGCCATGAATAACGAGTGCATATTATATAGACATTTGGTGTCCCCTGCAAATACTATGTATTGATATTACTTATGAGGAATGACACAGTTGATTTTTCATAAGATAGCGTCTAGCTCCTATGCATTTCATGCGTAACATCCTGCTCATCATCAATTAAACAGTGGCCTTCTATGTCGGCGCTTATAGTATGGTTCTCTTTGTTACTAAAGCACTTAGCTAATTTCGAGGTAGATTTTTACCTGCAATGGTAGCGAACTTATAAATAAGCACAATTATCATGTTACTGATACAAATGTTGTATTTATTTGCACCAGACCATCGGAATAGGTTAAAATGCTCGTGCGAGGAAACGACTAATCCTGGGAAGAGCATATACTAGGAGAGCGCAACATTCCCGGGGGCACTTAAGCTGCTTTTTTAAAGTCATTAAGTTGCAGCAAAGGTGCGTAATGATAATATGAAGTATCTTGGTTAGCAGGCTAATATATTGACATTCCGGCTAAAATCAGGTAAATTCCAACACATTCGTTATATATAACAATTATATTGCAATGGTAGGGACGCCGAGCTGATTCGGAGGGAGTAATGCCTAAATTTAAGAGCAGTCCTTTTGCAAGTTTGTTGTCGTTTGATGATATTCCAACTGAACTTCAAGCGGATAAATTTAAAAAATTTATGGCGGCTGTACGAGCAGTTGCATCTGATAAATACGATTTGCTATACCAAGCAATCACTGATTTAAAACTGGATTATGCTGCTTATATTTACAATACCACGAGATTTTGGAAGGCCTTGGTTATGGCTGTTTCTGAGATAAATTCAAATGATGTCAATGCAGAGGCTATGTTGCGCCAAGAATTTCCGAAAACGTCTGCTTTTATGGGATTTCGGTCGGCTGTACTTGCTAATTATGGAACAAATACTTCATCTGCGAATTTGATGACCGAGAGCACTTTTAACACATTGTTTACTCAATTTCGTGATTTTGAAGTTAATGAAGCTCAATACATTGAATTGAAGCTTGCTTTAAATCGGCTATATGCTTCTAATAAGTTATCAATAAGCCAAGTACATCATCATTATTTAACAAATAAATATCCTGATACAATGCAATTATTTTCTGGGATTTATCATATCATTCCAACTTCATCCTCAACTCAACCACAAGGAAATCATGACATGGCGAAAGCAAAAGTAGTTTTAAGTAGTACAACGTCTAATAATGCTAACCTACTAAAAATAGCAGACAAAAAAAAGGATATATCATCTTTTTATGGTGAAACGATCTTTGCGCTAAACATGGATACAACATCTGACGTGGATATAGCGATCTATAATGCAGTTGTTGCCAGTGAAAACTCGCTTGCGTATGTCAGCACGGGTATCAATGACAAACTAAGGGATATTGCCAACTACCATACTTTGTTGCCAGTGAGCGAGGATTGCGACAAAGATGATCTAGAAGAATTGATTGAACGTATACTTGATACGAAAACAACTTATAAGTCTTCTAAAAGTCGGCGCAATCTCTTGGTGCGCACGAAAAAAGGTTGGCGCTGCGTCAATGACGACTATGATTTATCAAAAAATCATGAGGATGTGGTTGCATTAGAGGGTTCTAAGGTAAACGATTGTAAACCAGGTTCATTACTGTTTCTTCGTGCAACTGGGTTGATAGTATCGAAAAGTATTGTTGAGAGTTTTGATGCGGCTCTAAAAAAACCAAATAAAAATGTGAAGAAAGCGAATACTGCTAATAATAACAATGAAGTGATGTCTGACGATGATGAAATTATTGCGGAAAAAGAATTAAGTGATAAAACTGATTCGAGTATTGAAAAGCAATCAACAATTGATAACTCTGCTAAGTCCAGCACAATTAAAATTTCACAAATGCTAAAAGAAATGTCGAAAACCTCAACTCTAGGAAAGCGTAAATGGCTTGATGATGATGCTGAAGTTTCAGAAGAGACGACAGAAGTTTTTAAAGAAACCAAGCAGGTGCAGCAAGAATTAGAGGGGCTAATAGCAAAGAAACAAAAGTTTGAATTATTTAAGAAAGAACAAGAACAGCAAGAAAGAAAAGAGCTTAAGCAAGAGCTTGTGCAAATGCGGGATGAAACCAAAACTGAGTTAGAGAAATTAAAAGATGAGTTGCCTGAAGATTTTGTAGCATGGCTTGCGGTTGAAGAGCAGGATGAAGACGATAACAATAATGATAATGATGGATCTGGACCTTCTTTAATGCAAATGAATTAGGGTGTGAGGAAATAAAGGTGTTAGATCTGTTTTGGGGGTTGTAGGTGTTGAAACCCTCTTCTTCTTCTTAAATTCACCCGTTTACTTCTGATAGTGGAAATTATCGGAGTTAGTAGATGTATACTCAGCCTTCTCGGCCCAGTGTTATGGAGCGTCACTTTTGCCGCTATTTGTGTTTCATTCAAACGACAGTTACGTAGTTAAAAGGGGATTTTACTGCGGAAACATTAGAGCGAATTTAATATAATGGGGATGGGCGAATTACACACTTGACATGGAATTACTGCTGTTTTTTATTATAAATATAACGAGTAGCCGGACCCTTTCCTATTTGTTTTACTAACCTTCTGTCCATGAGTTGATGCAAAACCTTGAATACAGTGTTCTTAGAACGGCCCAAGTGTTCTATCATTTCATGGATCGTGAGAGTTGGTTGGACTTTAAAATAATCTAGCAGTATTTCGTTGTCTGCTTTCCTCTCATTTTTTTGAGGCTTAAATTCAAAAACAATTTTGACATAATCCCCATTCTCACTAAATATCGGCGCCACGATGCCAGCCTTATGGCAACTATCAAAAATCAATTTGATCCCTGAGCCCAGCTTTTCAATGACGCCCATCTTATGAGCCATACGACCGATGATCGGATTACGAAAATGCGTGATCCCTTCGCCAAGATTATTAATATTAATATGTCCTGGGAAATTACCTGGGCTAAAGATTTCAAGACGATTATCATAAAGCGCAATTTTCGTTGCACCGGGGATTGTATATTTGCGATGAATGACGGCATTCGTAATGGCTTCTCGCAGTGCATCTTCAGGGACTAAGCTCTTAGCGATCATGAGCGCACCCTCAAGGCGGTAATCTCGCTTTAACCATGAGGCAACCAAATTAAAGCTCACATCAATTTGCTTGCTAATAGGCCCTTGGATTTCTTCCGTCTGAATGATATCGCGACCCTCAGTGCCTGCAAAACGCGTACAGAGTATGTGTGCTTCTGGAATAAAGTGATCGGGCGATGGCGCAAAGAGCATGATCCCTGCCACCGTCGGATAAAACACTTCATGATTTGTCACCGAACGCGCAATGATTTTGTCTTCTAAAAGACTGGGCATTGCAATTTTTTTATAGTGCTCGGTCAATAACTCGTTAGAGAGTGACTCCAACTCGGTTTGGATCGCTTGTTCATCGTAAGACAGTCTACGGTTTTCCCGCATGAGTTCTTCAATATATTCGTCATTGGCTCGACGGGTGGATGAGCCAATACGGATGTAAACACCTTTAGGCAGTCCTTCACTACGGAGAAAACAAGGTTTCTTTAATGACGGTGGGATCTCAATCACTAACACAACTTGATCGATAATACGCTGCTCATAGATTTGCGGGATCAAATTTGGGCTCGTAGAATCATATAGGCTGTTTGGGAAGTCATCGTAAATTCTGTCACGTAATTTGTCGTCAATACCAATAAGGTTTTTCGTTTTATCTTCAATGCCAACGATAATTTTGCCGCCGACGCCATTGGCGAAGGCCACAGATGTTTTGATGATGTTATCAAACTTTTTTAGGATGGATTTGAATTCCAGCACTTTAGACTCTCTTTCGGGGTATTGATTTTTCACGCTTTCCACCTTTAATCGTACCAAGATAGACGAATCGTACCAAATCATACCAAATAATTCAAGTCATATTAAATCTCACCAAACTGGGGTGCTGTGGTAGATGGAGAGCACAACATTCCCGGGGGCACCCCGAAATAGCCTTTACAAACCTTATTTCAAGCCAGACACTTAAAACCTGTAAATATCGCGTGGACTCTGAACATGAAAACTTACTGTATTAAAGTAGCGCTCCGGGATGCCCCCGGGAATGTTGCGCTCTCCTTGTTACATAGACCGGACAGATGGCATGTTACTGACACTAACAGTACAAAGCTTGACAAGCGCAAAAAACAAACGTATAATGGGTGAATAATTTGAACTGGAGATAGCGATGTTTAAACATGTTAAACGACTTGCAACGAAATACGGCAAAATTTATAAAAATATAGCTAAATTCGGATTAGCACCTGCAATTTTGGTCCGCAAGATTATTATCCCCGAAAATGGTGGCTCTGATGGTGTAGATACTGCTATACGATTTTTCATAATAATAGCTGCAGTACTAACATCGCCTGTCTGGGTACCCATTCTCGCCCTATTAATGGCTGTGACTACTTTACCACTCGCTCTATTTGCAGCAGTCTTAACAACACTTACTACACCATTTACATTTGTTGGGGCACTGAGCTTAGATATTCTTGCGGGCTGTGTGAATATAGGCCAACGCGGGTTTCAATCCTCCTATGCCCGACGACCTGCTAGAGATCGACAGCCAGAAAGCAATGATAGACACAATAGTGATAATAATCGAACTCAACGGCAGCGGCAACAACAAGCATATGATGAGAGGCGACCATTCCTATTCGAGAATAGCGGATCTCACTCCGCCCAAAGTTCTAACAGTTTTTTTCAGTCTAGGGAAATTAGCTCGGAAAATCTAACTTCACCAATTCAAAGAGATTTTTATAGGATGTGGAAGGCTAAAGCCAGGTATTGTTTAGAAAATGAAATTCTGAGCACCGATGATATTGAATCTACCTCCCCAAGTTCTCTGTTATTACTCACAGAATTAACTATTCTTGGGTTTTTAAAAGTATCTGCAGAAAAAAATTCTGATCATATGGTGTTAACAGATGGAACTATCATTACGGAAGATAACTGTCCTGATCAATATAAAATTATAGCAAAGCCGATATTTGAGTTGAAGAAAAAATATAATTCAAGTGAAATAACATCTTCAATGAACAAGCTAAATGAAAACTCTATCAATCGCTACACAAAAGCAAATCATAATAATCAAACTGACAATCAGGTTGTAAACTTTGTATCCCGTCACATTACAGGAGCAGCACAAAGAATTACACAACTAAATTCTTTTAGTGAATATATGATAGAAATATTTAAGGATCTTACGCAAGAATTGTTATTAGTAAGCGCTTCGGAAGACCGCTCACCCGCCTCTCGTGCAGGGTCATTTATGGTGTGATATAGAGAGTGTGCGCGAAAAAAATGGATCTGTATTCGTGGCTATTGACATTAATATGAATAACGGTCAAGAGTTAGCTCTAAAGACACAAAAAAATCCTCCTGATACAGCTGGAGCTGCTTCACTTTATATCCACGCAGCGACCAGTGATAACACGCGATTGGCTTATCATTCCGATAACGGCTTGTTCCCTGGGCCATGAGCTATCTGCTTTTAGAAAATAGATCGAACTACCATTCTCATCAATTTCTTCGTCCGCAGCATTGTAGTAATCATCGGTGTCACCATCAGTTAATCCAGCGATATCATACGCTTCCACTCGTGTAGGTTTGTTACTTTCTTTTATGTTATGCCGCCACATTTCGCGATAGATTTGCATTATTAAGTCACGCACAAAAGCTTTCCTTAAAGTACTATTGTTGAATCTTATTGGAGTTTTACTTTGCCAAAATAATTATTTCTTTAGCACCTCGGCTCCCTTGTTTGTAATTACATATTTTTGCTTAGAGCTACTTGGTTTCTCAGGGATGGTTCTTTCTATCAACCCTTTCTCTAACAATGGTGTTACAAAGCGCCTTCTGAATTTAGTTCTATCTTGCCAACCCATATGTTTTAGCATTTCTTGAAATGATTTTGGTTGACTACAATAATCTATGAGTTTAATCATTTCTTTGTCTAGATCCGGAAGATTTGCAACTGGGTGCCAACTGGGTGCCAGATTTGGCACCCAGTTGATTATGAGCAGTAACTTCCGGGTGTGGGAAGAATGTAACACGCAAGGCTGACCCGAGAGAGCGCAACATTCCGGGGGGCACTCCAGAATAACCTTTACAACCCTTATTTCAAGCCAGACACTCAACACGTGGTAAATACTGCGTGGAGTCTGCACATGAAAACTTAGTGGTTTAAAA
>SDBT01015028.1_pt1 | contig 12321 bp, 10 predicted proteins | sample 2277101 | NCBI WGS metagenome assembly SDBT01 (sample SAMN10404973, study PRJNA504765) | marine sediment metagenome | isolation source: marine sediment core GS10_PC15, 103 cmbsf | place: Arctic Ocean: Southern Knipovich Ridge | collected 2010
CGTCCTGCCTTTAGCTCAGCACCATCTGCTTCTCCTCCATCATCACTGTCGGCATTCTTGGGATCGGTTTCGTTAATATCAACTATTCCGTTTCCATTTATATCTTCTTCGTGATCTTTCAGTCCATCTCCATCGGAATCAATTCCGATCGCTATCCCCGAAGAAGGAAGTAGAAGTGCCGTAATAAGAATGGTACTGAGGATACTTCGCACGTGCATAGTATGGACTGGTTTGGCATTTAGGTCACCTTTGATGCCCTCGTGACCACTCGTTTCCTCGCACCGGTTTCTTTCCTGGTGATTGAATTTTGGTAATGAAAATGGTCGTGTCATTTTTGCACGTTAGTGGCATTGCATCTGGATTTTTTGTTAGAGATGTCTCGTGTAGTTTTACATTCTCTCCAATTACTTCACATGTCACTCCCGGCCATGGCATCAGTGCACGCACGTGCCGGTCGATCTCTTCTGCGGTCATTGTCTTTGGATCTACTTCTCCATCTTTACGTGTAAGCTTTTTGCAAAGTGTTGCTTTAGATTCGTCTTGTTCTGTTGAAGAGAGCGACTTGTTTAGTGTGTCTACTATTAGAATGGCAGCATCGTCCGCTAGTTTGTCGTGCAGAGAGGAATAAGTTTCCTGTGGTGATAGTTCAATTTCCTTTTGGCTTAAAATTGGTCCAGCATCCAGCTTTTCTACCATCTTCTGGATCGTGACACCGGAGATACTATCTCCTTCCAAAATAGCGTGTTGAATAGGTGAGGCACCACGCCAGCGTGGCAAGAGAGAGCCATGCACATTTACTGCGGCAATTTTTGGAATCGTGAGGATATTTGATTTCAAAATCTGACCATATGCGATGGTCACAAGAAAGTCAGGTGGTTCTTGGATTGCAGACGTGAGTTCCTTATTAATATTTTTTGGCTGTAACACAGGTATATTATTATTTTCTGCCCACTCTTTTACAGATGGAGGCATAAGTTTTTGTGTGCGCCCCACAGGTTTATCTGGTTGTGTGACAACAAGGCTCACAGTGAACTCGGGATCATTTACCAATGCTTCAAGTGAAGGTAAAGCAAAGTCAGGTGTGCCGCAGAAGATGACGGATTTTGGGGATGGCATCTTTGAGATAGTGTACACTTTTTTGTGGTATGTCTAAGCGCCCTTCCATGCTCGCATCCGTTATACGGGAGATCATTGCTCCCGTTCTCCGTGAGTGTCCACCGGAGTGTGGAATAGTTTCACTGACTGAGGTGGATGTTTCCAGGGATTTCTCTTATGCAACGGTATATTTTAGCTCTCTTAAAGAGCAGGAGCTTGCCTTTAATTTCCTAGAGGAGAAGCGTCCGGCATTGCAGCGGGAAATGGGGAAACTATATCGAAAACGTATTCCAATTCTCCGCTTTCGTCTGGATTCTAGTATTGAAAAGGGGAATAGGATTGACGATATTCTTACTTCTTAGCGAAGTACGCTTTTCCCGCCTTCGTCCCACGTTCGCTGGACTATGGACGGATTTCGCCCTGTGAGGCGTGTAGCGCAGTGAAAGATATCGCTTACATAAATTGGTGGAGCTTCACTTTTTGCATCGAGACGTCACCTTCGTCTTTCGTGCAACATTACACTGTTGCTCATGGTATAGATGAGGAGGTACGCTCCCGCCCTTATGGTTGATCGTAATGATGCACAGCAGGCATTGGAAATTCTCGCAGAGGCACAGCGTATTTTGTGTGTTTGCCATAGCAATCCAGATGGAGATGCTATCGGCGCACTTTTGGGAGTTGGTGCTCTGATGGAGCAGGAATTTCCGGAGAAGATAATTTCTCTCCATTGCAAAGGTCCCGTGCCGGAGACATTTCAGTTTCTCCCGTCTATCGGGCAGGTACAGGGACCACCGACACCGTTGCATGGAGATGTATTTGTGTTCGTAGATTCTGCAGAGCCTAAACTTATAGAAATGCATGAATCGCATCCCCAGCTCTTTGATGGTACGTATCCGTCAGTGAATATTGACCATCATCCTACTAATTCCAAGTATGGTACTGTCAACATTATCATTCCGGAGGCAGCTTCCTCCTGTGAGATTATTGTAGATATTGCTGATGCACTTGGATGGAAGATTGATAGTGATATTGCCACATGTCTCCTTACCGGCGTGTATACGGATACTGGTGGGTTGCTTCACAGCAATACGACGGCAGGTGTGTATCGCACCGTTGCGCGCCTCCTGCGTGCAGGGGCGCGCCAACAGGCGATTGTGACTGCCATCTTTCGGACGGCTAAATTAAGCACACTTAAACTTTGGGGGCGTGTTTTGGAGAAGATTTCTATTACAGAAGAAGGTGGTGCCATCTCTGCTGTCACAGAAGGAGACTTCCGTGCTACTGGTGCAGAGTATTCTGAGCTTACTGGTGCTATTGATTACGTGAATGCCGTGCCAGGAATGCGTTTTTCGCTCATTCTTTCCGAACGTGATGGCAAGGTAAAAGGTTCTCTTCGCACACTTCGGGATGATATTGATGTGGCGAAAATGGCTGGTAAATACAGCGGCGGCGGCCACAAGAAAGCGGCGGGCTTTGCACTTACCGGTAAACTTAAGCCAGAGGTGCGTTGGAAGGTTGTAGAAGGAGATACTCAAAACGACTGACAGCCTTTCGATGACGTCTGTATCAGCACTTTTTATTTATTCATTGATAGATACGGGTTGTCCCCCGTTTCGGCAGAATCATCATCTTCTGTGATTTTTGAGTTCTCTTCAGGCGTTTCTTTTGGTATTTCCTCTTTCACTTCCATCTCTTCTTCAGACTCAGGAATCTCTTCTTCATTTTCCATATCTTCCTCTTCCATTGCCTCTTCTTTTATCTCTGCCTCCACATCTTTCTGTATTGCATCACCACTTTTTGCTGCCTGAACAGCATTCAGAATTTTTGTGTTCGATGGTTCTGGTGGGCGGAGCTTCTCTTTGAGTTCTTCCTCTTCGTCAGCTTTAGAGATTTCCTTGTCGGTCGTAGCCTTGGCGGAGGCTGAAGCTTCCAGCTTTTCAGCTTTTTCTTCTGAAGATCCAGTGGAATCCGAAGAACTCGAGGAATCCAAGGATTCAGCCGAATTATTAGGATCATTTTCCTTCTTGGATTCTTTGGAGTCCTTTTCATCCTTTATTTCTTTTTCCTCTTTTGTCTCATTAATATCGGTCATCGCCTTTTGGATTTCCTCCTCATGTTTTTTTGCCTTTTTCTCCTGCTCTTTCTCCTTTCGTCTTTTTAATACTTCCTCAGGTTTAGTGGTAATCAATTTTTCTTCTTGCGGACTTGCGACAATTTGAATAGCTACGTGTTTTCCTCCTGCGAAGAAGAGACCTTGTCCTATATCAGAGTTGAGAAGAAGGTATTTCTCGCCATCTGTCAGGTAGAACAGTTTCTGAAGATTATCGACTGCGGATGCCGATTGTTTGAGCAAGATTTGCAGTGATGCGTTCGTGATAATTGGTTTTCCATATGGGGAATTCACAAAATCTTCAATGTCTTGTGTAATTGTCGTTACTCCAAGATAGTACTTACGTGCACGCTTGATGAGTCCGTATAGGAATCGCGCAGAGTCTTCGTGTTGCATAAGGTTCCATGCCTCGTCGATTACCATAAAACGCTTTTTAAAGTCTGCACGAATCCTATTCCAAAGGAAGTTTAGGATCACGTACATAGCGATGGGACGTAGTTGATCTTCTAAGTCACGTATCTGGAACACAACCATCTGGTTGTCCAATTTGATGTTTGTTTGCTGGTCAAAAATTCCGGTGTAGCTTCCTTCTGTGTATTTCTTGAGTGTCTGTGCCATATGTTCTCCACCGTCAGTTGTCGAGAGTACATCCACAAGCTCGTGCATAGTTGGAGGCTCCAAAGATGCCGGATCTTCTGTGTCCAATTTAATCTTCTTGAGTGCATATGTATCCAAGATTGCTTTATCTAATACACCATCTTCCGCTGGTGTGAGTGTGCCGAGCATCAGCTTAAAAAGTCCGTGAAGATTAATTACAGATGCACGGAGCATTTCTCCTGTTTCCGCATCTTCTCCCCGTACAGCTTTTGGCAGATCAAATGGGTTAATGTGATGCGAGCTTTGCAGTGAGACAGTGATAAATGATCCACCGACTGCCTGGCAAAGTTCCACATATTCGTTTTCCGGGTCAATGACGAACACTTCTGTACCAAACATCAGAGACCGCAGAATTTCCAGTTTCACGACAAATGATTTACCAGCACCTGATGTAGCGAACACAGTTGCATTCGCATTAGGTAGATCAAAGCGGTCAAAGATAACAAGGCTATCGTTGTGCCTGTTAATTCCGTAAAGAATACCGTGGTCATCTGTTAAGTCTGAACTAGAGAACGGAAAACTTGTTGCTAGTGGTGATGTGTTCATATTTCGGCTGATTTCCAGTTCATCAAGACAGACAGGCAACGTGCTAATCCATGCGTGTTCCATTTGGAACATGGCAGGTTTGGTAAGTATCAGCTTTCCTCCGAGTAGTGATTCAATATCTGTTTGGAGTTTTTTAAGCTTCTCTTCATCATCTTCGTATAGCGTCACGTACATGCCAAATTGAAAGAGCTTTTCACGCCCTCGTGCCAGAAGATCGCGCAATTCTTCGGCATCTTGTAGTGCAGCTTCCAGTACAGGATCACGCACAATTCCTTTCTGCTCCAACATGCGGACTGATGCGCGCATTTCCGTTACCTTTTTGCGCAGCATTTTCATAATAATCTTGTTGCTTGCCGGATAGATGAACTGAGAGATGTCTATTTCTGCATCAAAGTTGATTGTTGCCGAGAGCCAGTTGGGGTAGAGGTAGTTTGGCCAGTTATGCACGTATAATGTTCGTGCGTGGCGATTATTAAGAATGATTTCATTCTTTTTTACTTCCATGCCTGCAGGAGCAATGATGTCCAGTGTTTTCTGCAGTCCTTCCTCGTAGTGTTTTAAGATACTCTTTTCTCCTTCGGAGAGCTGTTCGCCGGGTTGCAGCTTGGAAAGCGTTTTATGCGCTTTCTTCTGCAATCCCAGAAGATCATCAATAGCAGCAATTAGTAACAGGTTACTGATAGCCCTGGATTTCTTTGCCTTTGGAGGCTGTTTCTTTACCATAAAATCTCTCTAGTATACCAAAAAACGGCATTTTCAGCAATGGCCCCACTTCCATATTTTCTAATTAATACTCGGAACTAAGATATTTGGTGCTCCTATGTTGATTTTCTTTGTTCCAAGTGGATCATCAACTGTTTCCCCTTCACGTTTTCTCTTAGATCGTTCCCATACTTTGGTTTCTTCTAGGATATCCAGATCTTCTACTCCTGGTACTTCTACTACTTTAAGCCCTGCAAGTAGCACGCGGCGATTTTGCACAATAGCGTTGTAGCGTTCCTTCGCTATTTTCATCATGTTGCCGTATGGTTTTAGAATATCTCTTGTCTGTTCCTCCTTAATTTCAATTTCCGCCAATTCTACATTTGCCTTTGATAATTCCTCCTGTTTGATTCCGACAAATTCGTAATCTTCTTCTTTGAGTGCATTTCGTACAGAACGTTCAATATCTCGCACTTGATCTCGTTTTTCCTTTCGTTCTTCTTTTAATTGTTCTTTGAGTGCTTCCAGCTCATCCATTTTTCTCTGTGCCAGTTCTGTAATGTTTGCAAGGGAGCGCAGATACTTTTCCAGAGCCTCTTCACGATTTGTACTTCTATTAAGTATATCCATGATATTTACCTGAAGAATCGATCCAAACTCTTTAAGAAGAGAAAATGTTTCACTTGATTCTGGTTGCTGTTGTCCTGCAAGGATTTTCTGCTGAGCTAATATGCCTTTTATTGCTGATTGCACAGGAAGGAATGCGCCTTGTGCAAGGTATGTGCTTGCATAGATACCAAGAGTCATACTCGGGCGGATTCCTCTTCCTATCTGCGATGGACCATTCAGGAGCGAAATGGCATATGTTGCAGCCTTTGCTCCGCTTACTATAGGTAGATTTACTATCTCTTCAGAGGGAGTAGGAGTATCTATTTCTTTTTGAGTGGTACAACCACTCATGATAAGCAAACAGATGCAGAGAATGGCGCTTTTCTTCAACACTTTCATTATATGATTTTACCATTTTACATCGATTTTAGCAAATCGTTTCTGTTCATCAGTTTCCCCTAGGCGGAGGACGAAGTTGTCTTAGTGCAATCTTGCTGTCTTAATTGCATTTTTAGCGTAGTGATCACATAATTAACTCAGTTTTATATTGTGATAATTTATGGATACAATTTGTGCTCAAAACATGAGGACAATTTTTGAGCAAGATCAAATTTTGTTATCAAGTGGCAAATACAGGTTTGAGTGCTATATTTAGCATAAATTTCTGAGTATTTCTTGTGTTCAATCCCAGAATTTTCTTCAATGTTTATGCAGGATGATCTTACAACAAAGGCACAGGGAATCTTGAGAGATGCGTATAAAGTGGCAGATGTGTCAATTATATGGGTTCGTCCGCAAGACAAAGCTCATGGAGATTTGGCGACTCCGATTGCTTTGCAGGTTGCAAAGTTGGTTAGTAAGCCACCTCTTGAGATTGCAAAGGCTATTGTGAAAGATCTCCAAGGATTAGAAGGCGTTAAGAGGGCAGAAGTTGCCGGTGCCGGATATGTGAATATTTGGTTAACACCTGCGGTTTTGCTAAATGCATTAGAGGATGTTCCTGCTGCATGTAGTCCAACTGCAACCCGTAAAGACGAGGCGCCGGTGATTGTGGAATATTCTCAGCCGAATATTGCCAAACCGCTCGGAGCGCATCATCTTATGACGACCCTTATAGGGCAATCCATTGCGAATCTCTATCAGCATTTGGGATATCCTGTTATTAAATGGAATTATATTGGCGATTGGGGGACTCAGTTTGGCAAATTGGCTGTTGCACATGAGCGTTGGGGTACGAAAGAAACAGCTAAGGACTACAGTATTGATGAGTTGCTCGAACTCTACGTGCGATTTCACAATGAGGCTGAGTCGGATCCTTCTTTAGAGGATGAGGGGCGCACAGCATTTAAGAAGCTTGAGAAAGGGGATGATGAACTTCGTCAGTTTTGGATGGATGTTGTATCTGTGACGAAGAAGGCGCTTGAGTCACTTTACGAACGGATGCATGTTTCTTTCGATCTCGATCTTGGGGAAAGTTTCTACGAGGATAAAATGGATAAGATTCTTACTGATGGAAAGTCGAAAGGGGTATTTGCAGAAGGTGAGAATGGAGCACTTATCGTTTCATTTGCTGATGACAAATATCCGCCTTATCTTGTCCAGAAGAGCGATGGTGCGACTCTCTACTCTACACGTGATATTGCACAAATGCGTTATAGGATTGATACATATCATCCTCAGAGTATTAACATTGTGACTGATGTTGCCCAAAAGCTTCATTTTGAACAGCTTGTGGAGACTTGTCGTTTGCTTGATTGGGAATTACCTGAATTTGAGAATGTGCTCACCGGACGTATGCAGTTTATTGATAAGAGCATGAGTACACGGAAGGGAAATATCCTTAATTTGAAACAAGTGCTTGATGAGGCGGTTGCACGAGCGCGAAAAGTTATTGATGAACATGGAGAAGAAGTGCAAACAGACGATCCGGACGCATTGGCAGAAATGATGGGAACAGGTGCTGTCGCATACGGAATTCTAAGTCAAAACAGAAAACAGAATATTGTCTTCGATTGGGATACAGCTTTGAGTTTTGATGGCAATAGTGCTCCGTATCTCCAGTACACACATGCACGAGCCCAATCGGTTCTTCGAAAATCAGGAGTGGAAAAAATAGAAATACCAAAAAATGTGACAGAGCTTACGGAGCGCGAGCGAATTCTTGTCGGCGAACTTTGCACATTCCCAACTACATTAGAGAAGGCACGCGACGAACGCATGCCGCATGTTCTCACTAATTATTTGTTCTCCCTTTGTCAGGAGTACAACACATTCTATAACGCAGAGCCAATTCTGAAGGCGGATGAGCCTCAGAGGAGCTTGCGCCTTGCCCTGACGTCACTTACTGCTTCTGTCCTTAAGGCAGGAGCCGAAATTCTTACCATTCGTGTTCCGGATCGCATGTAGTGATCTTTTCCTTTTCTCTTTTCCCCTCTTCTCCCATGGCAAGCACATATGCCTATCGTCGGCGGGCACATGCCCACTCTTCTCGTCCACTCATTGCATTTCTGTTAATTGCATCCTTTGGCATTCTTTTTGCCGGATGTGGAGGTGCTTCTGACTCAGGACTGCAGGAAGAGGAATTTCGTTTTACAGAAGAGGATGTTGCGCGTTTCCGTGAGCTTGCACGCGATGCGCAGGACGAGGTAGATCAGGAAGGTGGATCTGACGTGTTTGTGCCACGTCTGGATGAGACAGAAGAATCAAGAGGAGGAGAGACGGAAGAAAGCGGGCCATTGATTGTTGATCTTTCGAATGTCGAAACATTCAAAACAATTCGCTCCGGTCCAGGTGCGGTGGGAGAGAATCTGTACCGTGTAACGAATATTTTTCTTAATGTTCGCAGTGAGCCGCGGGTTACATCCGCTGCTGTGACGCGTTTGAGGCAAGGAGATGTACTGGAACTACTTGATTTTGTGGATGCTGCTTGGGCGCGTGTACGTCTTCCAAATGATGACGAGGGCTACGTATCAACTAGGTACATTGGTAAACTCGTTTCAGAAGATAAGCTTGCAGAAGAGAAAAAGGCATTTGATGGTCTTTACTTTGTTGATTTTGGTTTCTTAAATGTTCGTGCAGAACCAGATACCAGTGCCGAAAAGCTTGGAGAATTGCAGGGGCAAGCTATTGTCCGTCCTTTGTATATGGATGAGGTGTGGGCACGTGTTCCATTCAACGATAAGGAAGGATACATCGCAGTGGAATATCTCTCACCGTTCCTACCGAATTTACTTGTGCGTCAGGAAGATTATCAAGTTCCTGCATTGCACTATCGTCTCAATCAGACAGGACTCACGGGCGTGCTTGCGCAGCACATTGATCATCTGAAGACAGAAGGTTATAAGTTCATAACAATGCGCGATCTGTATAATACGGTACTTGAACAGCAGGATCGTGATGTTCGCATAGATCCAAATAGTGTTCTACTTCTCATTTCCGATGTGACAAAAGAGAATGCACAAGATGTTTCCGATGTTTTGCGTGTGAGTGGAGTAAAGGCAACGCTCTTTATTTCTACAAAGAACATCGGTTTTGATGGTATTACGGAGAAACAGATTATTACGTTGCAGGCAAACGGATTTGATATTCAATCCGGTGGCCACATGGGCGATGATCTTCGCTCGCTCACGAATTCTCAGGTAGATCTTGAACTCAAACAGAGCCGAAAGATTTTGGAAGCCCGTACGGGAAAAGAAGTATTTGCCATTGCGTATCCATGGGGTGGTGTGAACGGGCGTGTTATGGAAAAAACGGCTGATGCTGGATACCTATTTGGTATTGGTGCTTCTCCGCAAAAGACGTTTACGCGAGAAAAGTTTCTTGAGATGCCAAGCTTCCTTATTAGTGTAAGTATGTCAGCTGCTGATGTTCTTGCGCTGGTACACGGGAAATAGCGGCTTCCATCTTAAGCGGCAGATTCTGTTGTGTACTATTGGTATCCAATCTTACACGAATGAAGTTAAATACTTCCTGTGCCACATTAATGCCAGTTGCTGCCTCAAATCCATCAAAATAAGGAGCAGAGTTTACTTCGCAAATTCGGTAACTTTTACGATCAAAAAGAAGATCTACACCTGCAATCTCAAGCCCCATGAGTCTGGCAGATTCTACTGCAAGCCACTCAATTTCCGGCGTTGTTTCAAATAGTGATACAGATCCTCCGGCAGAGTAGTTTGCTTTAAAGGTACCATCACGTGCTGTGCGGAGCATGGTTCCTATTACCCTTCCTCCCACTACAAAGACGCGAATGTCTTTTCCTAGGCTCTCTGTAATGCATTCCTGAATAATAACGTTCCCTGAGCTCTTCACTAGCTCTGCAATGTCTTGTAATTGTGCACGGTTCTCGCACATTACAATTCCTTTTCCTTCCGATCCTGAGACTTTTTTTAGGATAACCGGATAGGAGAATTGTTGGTCAATTAAATCTAAGTCGAGTGAGAACTTGGCTAGGATAGTATTTGGTATCGGCAGATTATTTACAGAGAGTGTTTGTACTGTTGCCAATTTATCTTTCGCAAGGCGGATACTCTCGCTTGTATTAAGAACAAATACGCCCAGATGTTCAAGATGGCGAATGACCGCTGAGGCAAAGTACGCGGTTCCCGATCCGGTGCGTGGGATTAAGCAGTCAGGTAATTTATCCACTGCTTGTCCCTGTACAAAAATACTCTTTCGCCCTTCCTGTGTTGCGATGATTTCGCAATCTTCGGGGGCAATCATTGTTAAATTTATTCCCATGCGTTGAGCAACTTCCTGGAAGCGCGTGTTTTCATAATTATCAAATTTATCTGATTTGGCAAGAATCCATATGTTCATAATCTGCGATATTGTATGGATTAAAGCCAAATGTGCAATATTTTTATAATGTTCTTACTAGTGGAGTATTGCTTCTTTGTAAGGATACCTTCAGCGCAAGGATTACAAGGAATCCTCGTAGTCTTCGCAATCCTCGTAATCCTTTTTATTGTGGCAAAAATTTCTTTAAGAGCGCATCAGTATCAATAGTATTAACAATGTTTGATGCATTCTGAGTAGTTACTGCAGCTGCTTGGCGTGCTGCGGTTTCTGCTATCTTTTCCAGAAGCTGATCTCCGTATTCGTATACGTACCACATGCTAAGCAGAAAGAAGATGATTGGTATAAGTCCGATTATCCCACGGAAAAAGCCGCCAATTGTACGCAAGCGGTCACGTTTATTCATTTTATTGAGGTACTCGATAATAAGATCGAGGCGCTCATCGGTTGTCTTGGGTGGATCTTTTTCAGCCATGCGAGATATTGTACGGCACTAGAAGCCTCGCCGCCACTTTCGCGCAGTTTCAAATGCTCGTGTGAGGTAATACTTCTTTGAAATTGGTATATCCATGCAGTGTGTGAGTTCTAAGAGTTCGCCGCCGAATCCTCGCTTGAAGAGTGTTACACCAGCAAATGGATGCTTCTTTACGTATTCCGGCTTGCCCCCCGAAGCCTTGGCGTAGGGGGGAGCAATTCCCCAGAAGCTGTATGTGTGATCTCCACGCTTAATTGCATCTTGGATTGCTGTCCATTGCAATAAATAGCTTGCTGGGATCTTTGAGTACTTGTGTGTACTGGCGCCGTGATGGTAACTCGTCTCTCCGCCTAAATGCATATGAATGGAAGAAGCGATTACTTCTCCTTGATATCGTGCAAGATAGAGAGTGCATTCATTGCGTGATGCGAATCGTGCAACTTGTGCTCGGAAGAATGAATCGGTGTATGGAGTAAAGTGATGTCTCTTACGCGTTTCTTCGTGGAGTTTTATAAAGTGTGGCAGATCACGGATTGGATCATCAGATCGTATAATTTCCACTCCTTCGCGTTCTGCGCGGTGTATAAGATTGCGCGTGTTTTTGCGCATTTCCTTTAAAATCTTTTCTTCTGTGCGTTGTCCTTCTTCACCTGTGGATGGTTTCCATGGATGGTTCTTTTGCAGTGGGAGGTACCAGATGTGTTCGGCGAGGAGATGAAGTGGGGAAGATTTTCCTTTTAGTGTGTCTGCTTCCTTACTGCCTGATGTCCAGAATGGACTCATGCGAATAAAAGTACAGTTATGTTCTTTGGCGATTTTCTTTAGTTCTTCAGTAAACAAGCTGATAGCTGACATCTGACAGTTTTCGGCAAGTACAGGACCGTACGAAACAGCAAGGTGTTTTCCTCTCCGTGCAGAAACGATGATTGCTTGGCAGATTCCTTTAAGCTCATCTCTATCTCGTACTTCCAGTCGTATCGGTTTCTGTCCCGCTTCCTCGTATACATCGCCCATTGTCCAGCTCTGAAGAAAAGGAGAGAAAGTCTGCGCGGCGAGAAAGGAATCCCACTGCTCCTGATTGGTTGCTTCCTGAATTGTCATGTGCGAATAGTATGCATGATTGCCTTAAGTGCATCTACGAGAATCCTGCCTTGTCTTTCCGACATAGTAGGATGGGTAGGTAGGTTCAAAATAGAACGGCTCACCTGTTCAGCGATAGGACATGTCCCTTGCCCGTACTGGACTGTCTCCTGATTGACTGAAAGGGGATTCACAACCGCATTGCACCAGCCGTCTTCCAGATAGATATTTTTCTTTTTAAGTTCTGTGCGTG